>Ga0308156_1000171_pt1 | contig 206380 bp, 186 predicted proteins | sample PhyAR2_FD_201041 | JGI IMG/M metagenome (GOLD analysis project Ga0308156, IMG submission 201041) | Phyllosphere microbial communities from UC Gill Tract Community Farm, Albany, California, United States - DLSL A.R2 | ecosystem: Host-associated > Plants > Phyllosphere > Unclassified | place...
GTAGCGATGTCACTCAATACCAGACCGAGAAAAGCTCTTGATTGGCATACGCCCTTGGAGAAATTTGTTCAGTTAGTTGATTATCATCAGGCTTTTAAATCTGTCGCACCTCATGTTTGAATCCGCCGATCATCTGACTTGAAGAAACTAAAAGTAGGCGTACATTACCTAGTTTGGTGGTATGGAGGTATTGCAAAGACACAACTGCACAGATCCACACAAACTTCTTTTCAAGTCATTTTTCGTGAAGTCATAGAACAAAATACAGATCACACTGTTGTAGGAAATTTCGTATTAGAATATCTATCAGTTCATAGTAGTCTCAACAGTTTTCGGATTGGCGATATTTGGTTTAGAACTAAATACCATAGCTGTACAATCGATGGGATGCTTGCCCTACCAACCTTTTCTTTGACTACTTCTTTTAATGAATCAAATTGGTGCATTAGGGCTTGTTAAGAATTAACAAACTTTACTGGTTCATTTATAATAATGGCATGGAAAGATACATACTTACTGATGCCCAATGGGCAAAAATGGAACCACTTTGTCTAGGTAAAGCCACTGACCGAGGTCGTAGTGGTAAAGATAATCGATTATTTTTAGAAGCTGTACTATGGATTGCTCGCACAGGTAGTCCATGGCGTGATTTACCCCCTCATTTTGGTAAATGGAATACGGTCTTTAAAAGATATCGAGACTGGGTTAAAGCAGGCGTATTTGAAACTATTTTTGCAGCTATAAATGAAGATGTTGATTTGGAATATGCCATGATTGATGGAACAATCGTTAAAGTTCATCGACATGGTCAAGGTGCAAAAGGGGGACATTAAATCAGTCTATAGGTAAATCACGAGGTGGAATGACATGTAAAATTCTTGCCCTAGTAGATAGTCTAGGCAACCTCATTAAGTTTCGATTGATGCCTGGTCAATATCATGATTTAGCAGAAACTCGACCTTTAATTGAAGATATTGATTTTCAAGCATTACTAGCGGATAAAGCTTTTGATGCAGATTGGCTCATCCAAGAACTTGACGAGCGGAAAGTGAAAGTGGTTATTCCACCAAAATCTAATCGTAAAGTAGTAAGAGAGTTTGATACCTGTATGTATAAATGGCGTCATCTCATTGAAAATTATTTCTGTAAGTTAAAAGAATTTAAACGTATAGCGATGCGTAGTTGTAAAACAGATACGAGTTTTAAAGCCATGATCCAGTTGTGTGCGAGTTTAATTAACTTTAGGTAATTCTCAACAGACCCTAGTGGATCTTGCTCATTTTTATAACTTTTCAGCGTGATTTTCACTTGCTGAGACTGCGCGTATTGCGCAATATCTTGAGCACGGCGGCTAATCTCGCCTTGCGGACCGACCGGATCATAGACACACCATGCAGTCTCAAGCGCCCAGCTTTGCACAGCAAGTAAGTAAAGCCCAATTCCCAATAAAACTTTTAATTGCATCATGTCATCGTCTTTTTTTATTTTAATCATTGATACGTTTCAGCATTCACCTTACGGTGTTTGCGCACTGAGCACCATGCCCCAAGTGACATGATGAAAAGTCAGCACAGTCAAGCCAGATTAATCTTGAGCAGTCGGTGCTGTAGAATCGAGCTGAGCACGATACACGCTAAAGCAGTCGGGTGACTGCAACTCATAGCCCGATGCAATAAAATCACGTGCCATAATTCGTTTTCCAGTCAGGCACGTACGCTCAAGCCGGAGCTGTGGTAAGTGAAGCTGTAACTGAAACCACTGAATAATTTCATGCAATGGATATGGCCGCCCATCACTGACCAGATACACGGGTTTAAACGAATCCAGCGTTGTCAGATAAGCCAAAAAGCCAGCCAGATCATCAATATGAATCCGGTTACTATAATGAACCGCGGGATAAGTCTGGGTGCTGTGTGCCAGCTTGCACATCCGTGCAACTGAATTGCCGTAAATTCCACTTGGTCGAACTACAATACTACGCTGCGGATAGGCTTGATGCCACGCCTGCTCCATGGCAAGTAAATACTTGGCCTGTTCATCGGCAGGCTCGGGAATGGTGTCATCGTCGACCCATTCGCCCGATTGCTGGGCACCATAAACCCGCGTTGAGGAAACCACGACCACACGCTGAACCGGATGATGTTTGAGTGCATCTGCAATTGGCTGGACACTCTCCAGATAAGTATGACGGTAATTTGCTGGATCGCTACTTTCAGGAGAAAGTAAAACATACACCCAATCTATAGGACGACAGTCCGATAAATCGAGTGTATGAATATCTTGCGTCATATGATCTGCAAAATCCGCTGGTTTGGGGTGGCGACTCACGGCGCTAATTTGATGACCGCGCATAAATAATTGTTTAGCAACGCGCTGAGATGTTTTACCATAGCCAATAAATAAAATATGCATCGGACATCCTGAGTTGGAGGGACATGACTTCAGTCCATCATTTGCAAGGCGTTGGAGCGGCAGCCGCCAGTTTACTTGAGAAACTACATCTGTTTAATACAGACGATTTGTTGTTTCATTTGCCTCGTGATTACGAAGATCGTAGCACGGTTATTGCGATGAACCAACTCATGGTCGGTCGTACCTACCTGCTAGAAGGATGGGTGAAATCAGTTGACTTTCCACCAGGAAAACGAAAATCCGTGGCTGCACTGGTCCAAGATGATTTTGGTAAAGTGACTTTACGATTTTATTATCTATATAAAGGTTTGACCGATAAACTCACCCCCGGAAATCGCTTACGAATATTTGGTGAAGTACGCGTTGGTGCACGTGGGTTAGAACTGTATCATCCTGAAATACAAGTTATTCGAGAGCATACCCCGCTCCCGAAAACTCAACTAACTGCCATTTATCCGAGCACCGAAGGGCTAACTCAGACCAAGTTAAGAGACTATATTAAACAGGCCTTGGCGCAGTTTAGCGACCAACTGCCTGAGCTTTTGCCAGAGAAATTTACCAATGGCTATGCTTTGAAAGAAGCATTGCACTATATTCATGAACCACCACTCAATGCCAATATGCAACAGCTGGCACAAGGATCTCATCCTGCACAGCAGCGTTTGATCTTTGAAGAGCTGGTGGCACATCAAATCAGTTTGCTGACCCGCCGTGCCTATATTCGCCAGATTGCAGCCCCTCCCTTTGCCTACAGTCAGGTTTTGGCTAAAGCTTTACTGGCACAGCTACCGTTTCACATGACACAAGCCCAAAAGCGGGTATCTCATGAAATTGCCAAAGATTTGCAGCGCCCCGAGCCGATGCTGCGGCTGGTACAAGGTGATGTCGGTGCAGGTAAAACCTTGGTGGCTGCGGTGGCTGCTTGCCATGCGCTGGAAGCAGAGTGGCAAGTTGCGCTGATGGCACCCACTGAAATTCTGGCCGAACAGCATTACCTGAATTTTAAACGCTGGTTTGAACCCTTAAATATTCAAGTGGCATGGTTATCTGGCAAACAAAAGGGCAAAGCCCGCGCACATGCAGAACAATTGATTCAAACTGGTCAAGCGCAGTTGGTGGTCGGAACACATGCGCTATTTCAAGACAATGTCGAATTTGCCAAACTTGGCTTGGTGATTATCGATGAACAACATCGCTTTGGAGTTGATCAGCGTTTGGCGCTGCGCAATAAAGGTGTCGATCATCTGACCCCGCATCAGTTAGTGATGACCGCCACACCGATTCCACGTACTCTCGCCATGAGCGCTTATGGAGATCTGGATACCTCGGTGATTGATGAACTTCCCCCGGGACGAACACCGATTCAGACCGTGACCATTCCACTCGATCGACGCGAAGAAGTACTCAATCGAATTGCCAATAACTGTAAAGACGGCAAACAGGCCTATTGGGTGTGCACACTGGTAGAGCAATCTGAAACACTAGATGCGCAGGCAGCACAAGCCATCTATGAGGAAATTTTGTCGCGCTTTCCCGAGCTCAAGGTGGGATTGATACATGGCAAAATGAAAGCAGATGAAAAGCAGGCAGTCATGGCTGCATTTAAAGCCAACGAATTGCAATTACTGATCGCCACCACTGTAATTGAAGTGGGCGTCGATGTGCCGAATGCCTCGATTATGGTGATTGAAAATGCAGAGCGGCTAGGCTTATCGCAGCTGCATCAGTTACGTGGCCGAGTAGGACGCGGCGCTCAAGCGAGTTTTTGTGTGTTGCTTTATAAGCATCCACTGTCTCAAAATGGTCAAGAACGTTTGTCTATCTTACGTGAAAGCAATGATGGCTTTGTGATTGCCGAAAAAGACCTTGAACTGCGTGGTCCGGGAGAACTTCTCGGCACCAAACAAACCGGTGACATGAATTTTCGTGTGGCGAAACTGGAGCGAGATGATCATCTTCTTACGCAGGCGCATTATGTCGCGGGGCAAATGCTCAGTGATTATCCGGAACAGGCCGATGCGCTACTAAGACGCTGGTTGCCAGAAGCGCCGCGATATGCCTATGTTTAAGGCAGTGTATCATTCATTACACACGCTCTGGCAGCACACGCGACGTTGTCCGCTGTGTGGTCATTCTGCCGCGCACAGTCCATACGTCATTTGCACAGATTGCTGGCAAGATCTGCCGTGGCTCAATGATTCGGTGCTGCGTCATGAATTGAACATTCAAGCAGCATGTGAATATGCCGACCCGATCAATCAGATCGTGCAGCAATTTAAATACCATGAAAAACTGCATCATCAGCGCTTACTCACGCAACTGGTCTTGCAACTTCCCTTACCGCGGGTTCAGGCCATTGTGCCAATGCCGATTTCGACAGCGCGGCTTTGTGAACGTGGTTATAATCAAGCGATGCTGATTGCTGAGGGTGTCGCCAAACAGCTTAACCTTCCAATATGGCAACCCGTGCTGCGTCGGGCTGAACACACACAAAAGGGCTTAAGCCGATTAGAGCGCATCGCGGGTATTGAGCAGCAATTCGTACCCGATTTGCGTGTACGCACTCGCTTTCGGCGAGTCATGATTATCGATGATGTAGTCACGACAGGCAGTTCAATTTACGCCTTGTCTCAAGCACTCACCACATTAGGATGCCAACGCATTTATCCGGTCTGTGTCGCTGCGGCCTCTGTTTCACGTGAAGCCAGATAATTCACACACCACGGTAAAACTATTTCACGGGTTAGCGGTGCAAGTGGCGTGTGCTGGTCATCTACACTTATCCACTTCATCTGAGCAATTTCGGCTTGAATCTGTGGCTGTCCTTCTAGCTGCAATAAGTACACATCCGCAATCAAGCTGTGATCTGGCTCATTGGCTGCCTGAGTTTCAAAACGACCCAAGCTCTGCACAATGTGGCTATGACATCCAGTTTCTTCAAAGGTTTCACGTATAATCGTCGCTTCACTGGATTCGTTGGCCTCAAGCTTGCCGCCCACTTGCATAAAAAACCTGGTATTGCGTTTTCGTACCAGTAAAAGCTGCTGATTATCATTGAAAATAATCGCAGCAGCCACCCGAATGGTTTTCGTAGTCAGATTATCGCTCACGGATGAACCTTGGCATGTTCGCCCCATTTTGGCATGGCGGGTTGATAGTGTTCAAACTGTTCTAAAATACTCTGAATATCATCTGATGCAATCAGCTTTTCGACAAAACGTGATTGAGTGAACCCGTTATCGACGGTGCCCTGAATCATGTTTAAAAGTGCATCGTAAAAGCCACGCACATTTAAAAAGGCACATGGTTTTTGATGAATACCCAGCTGTGCCCATGTCCATTGCTCAAAAATTTCTTCAAGTGTACCTGCGCCACCCGGTAAAGCGATAAAACCATCCGAAAGCTCGGCCATTTTAGTTTTACGCTCATGCATATTTTTTACCACATGTAGTTCTGTTAAATGCGGATGTGCCAACTCACGATCGACCAATGCAGTTGGAATCACGCCAATTACGCGCCCGCCAGCCTGCAATGCCGCGTCTGCAACAACACCCATAAGTCCCGAACGACCACCACCATACACCAGCGTTTTGCCTTGCTGGGCAATCAGTTGCCCAGTCGCTTGCGCCGCTTGAATAAATACAGGATCAGTACCAACAGCAGAACCACAAAAAATACAAACTGAATTCATAGATTTTTTACCATGTTGTGAAGTTGTCATGCTTACAAAGTAAGCTTTAGAAAGATTTTTTTCAAAATTAACGCAACAACGAGTGTTTTTGACCTAATCCTTGTCTAAAATACACGCATTCATTTACCCCCGTACTGCGCAAGGGAGAAAAGACATTATGCTTGAAGCCTTTTATGCCACAGAGCGCGGTAGTCTGGAAGATGCCACCATCAATGGTGGATTCGATCTGCATCCAGAATTGGTCTGGATTGACCTCATTGCACCCTCTCAAGAAGAACAACAATGGGTACTCGATGCATATGATCGCAATTTACCTACACTGAAATCTCTCGAAGACATTTCTTCATCTGCTCGATTCTACCGCGATGACGATGGAATTTTGCATATCAGTACTTATTTTTTAACGAAAAATAAAAACTATCAAGTTGACGGTGATACAGAAGACAGCAGCAATATTTTGGCGATGGTACAAACTGTTGCATTTATTTTGCATAAAGACCGTCTGTTTACTTTGCGTGGTGAAAAACTGGTGGCGTTTCGGGCCTTTCGTGCCCGTGCGCGGCGTAATGACTATGATATGGATTATAAAGATCCCACATGGATCTTACTGGGTTTGCTCGAAGCCAAACTAGACGAGCTTGCGGATATCTTGGAAGATATCCACAAGGATCTTGAAAAATACTCCACAGAAGTCCTGAATAATCATCATCGCGAACAGATGCTGGATCTCGACGACATGATTACCCGTCTGGCTCAACAAGAAGACGTGTTGGGAAAAGCCCAGCTGTGTCTGATTGATTTACGCCGTGTATTAACCTTTTTGGCACGTCCGCGCGCGCTGGGCAGTCATATTTATGATGCCGATATTCGCGAGCTCAGCGAAGATGTTCGCTCGCTGGTCGAACACGATGCCTTCTTGTTTCAAAAGGTGCGTTTCTTACTCGACACCACGTCTGGTTTCATTAACACCGAACAGAACGATACGATTCGTCGCTTCTCGATCTTGCCAAGTATGCTAGCGCCACCGATGCTGGTGGCGAGTATCTACGGCATGAATACACAAGAATTGCCCTTTGCACATGGCGCCATGAGCTTTTTAGTGGTTGCCATGATCATTATGGTGTCATTTGTTGGACCAATGATTTATTTCCGCTGGAAAAAATGGATTTAAAAAAAGCACTGCCATGGCAGTGCTTTTTTTGTTTTTGAAACTGACTCAGATCAGTACCAAATCATCTTGCAGATGCGAGGCTTGAATGATCTTGAGCATTTTTGCAGGTACATCTTGAAAATGCAGCCCCTGCGCCTGAGGTGTCGAGCGAAGCCACTGAATTAACACCGCCAAGGCCAAGGTATTGCCATTTTTCAACTGACTCAGATTCACCACCAAAGGAAAAGTCGAGTGCTGGGCAATTAGTTGATGCCCTTGCTCACACATGGCCTGTGCATTGTCAAAGTCGATTTGCCCAGAAACGACCAACTGCTGATCTAGAAGCTGAATCACGTTAAACCTGCATTATTTCTTTTTGACTGCGGCATCCGCATCTGGCTGGAAGTTCGCAATGGCTTTATCAAGATCACCACCGTTACGCTTCACGGTTGCCGCAAACTGGTTACGGAACTGCAAGCCTAGATCGATACCAGATACATTGATGTTACGAATTTTCCATTGTGACCCTTTGTCTGCCAACTGGAACGACACTGGAATTTTTTCACCGTTGTTATTGAAGTCTAGCGTTACAACAGGATTTTTACTTCCGGTTTCTTTGTATGGACGCATGGTGTAAGACTGGTTGCTGTACTTCGCAAAAGCCGTACCGTAATTTTCAATCAGTGTTTCACGGAAGTTATTTTCAAACTGCGCACGCTGAGCCGCATTACTGTATTGATTGGTTGCATACGTGCCCATAACAATACGGGTAAAGGCTTGTGAGTCAATATACGGATCAAGGTTTTGACGAACGATCGCTTTGACCGCCGCTGGATTGTTTTGCAATTTGGCATGATCGGTTTTCAAACGTGTAATCAGGCCATCTGCAACACGTTTAATAAACGCTGGCGGTGCTTCAGCGGGTGCAGCAAAAGCTGTTCCCATCAACATTGAAGATAAAACACTTGCGGTGAGCGTTTGCTTAAATAATGTATTCATGTGCATGCTTCCTAATAATTACTCGGTAAATGACGGCTGTGCTTCAGAAGAAGCTGGCTCGGCCGTATTGCCCGTAGAGTTTGTTGATGATTTACCGGCACCACCCGTAATAAATTTGCTAATTAGATCTTCAAGATCCATTGTACCTTGGGTATTTGAAATTGCTTCACCACGCTTAAGGTAGTTCAGACCACCACCCGGCACGATCTTGAGATACTTCTCACCCAATAACCCATTTGTCGATACCATAATGTAAGCATCTTCATCGATACTGGTGATGGATTTCATGTTATTAATTAGTTGCTGTTCCATCGTTTTTTGTTGTGCTGGAGCAGCAGCTTGATAGTCTGCGCTGTAACGCAGTTCCTCAAGTGCATTTTTCTCAACCGTTTTAAGTTGCTGTGCATTAAATGTGGTGAGTTTGCCATCTAAATCAAACGAAACAGTAGCTAAGCGGGTCACTGGGTCAAGCGTAATAGACTCAACCCGCCCAATGGTCACGCCGCTCATGGTGACTTTGGCACGCGGCTTTAAACCGTTGACATTGTCAAACTGCGCGGTCATTTTATACGGATCGCTAAGATTGGTCCCAGCAAGGCCACTCACTTTCATGGCTAAAAAGAACAATGCCACACCGAAAATAATCACAAATATTCCGACGGCCAGCTCACTTGTACGTGATTTCATTAAATACCTCCGAACATGACCGCAGTCAAAACAAAATCTGAACCCAGTACACACAATGACGAATACACCACCGTTCGCGTCATTGAGGTAGCAATCCCCTCAGGCGTTGGATCGCATGCATAGCCTTGATAGACTGCAATCCAAGTACATACCAGAGCAAATACGATACTTTTAATAATCCCATTGACGACATCGTGACCAAACTGGACATTGCTTTGCATACCACTCCAGAAAGAACCTTCGTCGACGCCCAGAAAATCGACCCCCACCATTTTGCCGCCCAAAATTCCGATCGCAGCAAAAATCACAGTCAGCATGGGCAAACTCACGATGCCAGCCCAAAGACGCGGCGAAACAATTTGCTTAAGTGGATCGACACCGATCATTTCCATACTGGCCAGTTGCTCGCTCTGTTTCATCGAGCCAATTTCCGCGGTCAATGCAGAGCCTGCTCGACCGGCAAAAAGTAATGCCGCTACAACAGGCGCCAGTTCACGTAGCAAGGTCAAAGACACCATGGTGCCCAGCATTGCTTCACTGCCCACATTCACTAAAATTGAGTAGCCTTGAAGCCCGATGACCAAACCAATAAATAAGCCCGAGACGGTAATGATCAACAGTGACATAACTCCAACACGGTACATCTGGTAAATAAACCGAGAAAAACCGCCAGAAGATGGCATGGAAAATAAAATCTGCAATAGCATCAGGGCCGCAACACCAATCCCTCGAACGCGCTCTATGACAAGCCGGCCCAGCCAAGCGATCGCATTCATGGCGATACCTCTTTATCTAAATAAGCGCGTTGACTAAATTGATATTCGACAGGTCCTTCAGCAGATCCTGTCAGGAATTGTCTCACATAGGCCGAAGCATTCGATTGCAATGCTTCAGGTGTGCCCTCTCCCTGAATCTTGCCTTCTGCAACCACATAAATATAGTCTGCAATCGACAAGGTTTCAGGCACATCATGCGAAACAATAATGGTGGTCAGATCAAGTGCTTCACGCAAAGATCGGATTAAACGAGTTAATACACCTTTGACAATCGGATCTTGGCCAGCAAAAGGCTCATCGTACATAATCAGATCTGGATCGAGCGCAATTGCCCGTGCCAGCGCAACGCGTCGATTCATCCCGCCAGAAAGCTCGGTTGGCATCAAATGCTCTGCACCACGAAGCCCGACCGACTCCAGTTTCAGCCCCACAAGTTCGGCAATCAGATGCTCAGGCAGTTTAGTATGCGCTCGAATAGGAAACGCAACATTTTCATAGACTGACATATCGGTAAATAAAGCACCGCTTTGAAACAGCATCCCCATTCGGGCGCGTGCCGCAAAGAGTTCGTGACGGGTCATGCTGGCAATATTTTTACCGTCTAATAAAACTTGCCCTTGATCTGGACTTAGCTGCCCACCGATCAGACGTAGTAAAGTTGTCTTACCTGTTCCTGAGGGCCCCATAATCGCTGTAATCTGACCACGACGAATAGACAAATTAATGTTGTCATAAATGATACGATCGCCGCGATTGAAACTTAGATTTTGGACGTCAATTAAAGCGTCAGAAAAGGATGACGTTAAATTATTCATAGCAGAGTAGATTCCTGCATTTTTTTAATGCTTGCATAATATAGCACTGAAACTGCTCAGGATTGTTATTATTTTGACAATGCAGCGTTTCATTCATCCGAGTGATGTTGCTGAAAAAGCACAGACAAAACGCGTATTAATCTTGGTAAAAATAATAAGAGAAATAGAAAATATTACATAACATCAAGACAAAACTTAAGCACGGTAACCACCAAGCGCGTGTCATGAGCGCCTTAATGAAGCCTGAGCTATGGTGATGTTTTTGGTTACGCATTTATATAAAATTTCTTGATATGATTCTCACTATTGATCATTTTACACAGTTTTATCACAATAAAAAAGCTGGCCGAGGCCAGCTTTTTTATTTACTTTTGTGAATTAACGGTCGTTTTTGCGACGACGATCACCTGATTCACGGTTGAAAAATTCTTCTTTTGGACCACGGTTTGGACGGTCTTCACCACCAAAGCTACGTTTTGGACGATCTTCACCACCGAAGCTACGCTTTGGACGGTCTTCACTGAAAGAGCGTTGTGGACGGTCACCAAAACCACCTTCACGACGTGGAGCAGGACGGTCGCCAAAGTCACGCTTAGGGCGATCACCAAAACCACCTTCACGACGCGGTTTGTAATCTACGCGATTGCCACGGTTGTCATCGTTTGAATCGAAGCGCGGTTTGTCGTTGAAGCCACCTTCACGGCGTGGACGATCTGAATTAAATTCGCGACGCGGACGATCTTCGCCACCGAAGCTACGCTTTGGACGGTCGTCAAAACCACCTTCACGGCGTGGACGATCTGAATTAAATTCGCGACGTGGACGATCTTCACCACCGAAGCTACGCTTTGGACGGTCGTCAAAACCACCTTCACGGCGTGGACGATCTGAATTAAATTCGCGACGTGGACGGTCTTCGCCACCAAATGGACGTTCAGCACGCGGGCTATCATCGAAGCTACGACGTGGGCGATCATCACGACCACCTTCGCGACGCTTGAAGTTACTTTCACCTTCAAAGCGACGACCACCGCCACCAAAGCTACGGCCACCGCCATCACGACCACCACGGCCATTACCATTACCGCCACGACCACGGCCACCACCATCACGACCTGAACGTGCAGGCGGTGGAGATGGTTCAAGACCTTCAATTTCAGAAACGCTCAAACGCGCATCTAAGTAATCTTCAAGTGCACGGATCTTGCCACGCTCGCGATAAGTTGCAAGTGTAATGGCTTGACCAGTACGACCTGCACGGCCAGTACGACCAATACGGTGAACATAATCTTCGTGCTTCATTGGTAAGCCGAAGTTAATCACGTGTGAAATGGTTGGTACATCTAGACCACGTGCTGCTACGTCAGTTGCAACCAAGATTTTTGCTTTACCTTCACGGATGCTGCGCAAACGACGGTTACGTACGGTTTGTGGCATTGCACCGTGCAAAGCAACAACTGAATGACCCGCTTCAGCAAGCTCTTCAGCTAGCATGTCAGTGTCTTCTTGAGTGCTTGCAAACACAACAGCCTGATCCATTTTTTCATCACTTAACCAATGGGTAAGCAATTTTTTCTTGTGCTCAAAACCATCTGTCCAGTGAAGTGTTTGGGTAATGTCAGTGTTGGTTGAATGACCCGTTTCAATCGCAATACGCTGTGGATCTTGCATCATGCATTCAGCAAGACGAATGATACGATCTGCAAATGTTGCAGAGAACATCAAGGTTTGCTTACGGTTTGCAGCCAATTCGCTAATTGCTTCTAGGTCTTCAGAGAAACCAAGATCGAGCATACGGTCAGCTTCATCGACAATCAACGCATCGACTTTGTCGAGTTTAAGTTGACGACGGTTGACTAAGTCAAGTAAACGACCTGGCGTTGCAACAACCACTTGAGCACCCTTAAGCTGCTGAATTTGCTTAGCAAAAGGCATACCACCCATAATTGCAGCAATACGTACGCCTTTCATGTGGCGAACAAATGCAATCGCATCTTGACTGACTTGCTGTGCAAGTTCACGCGTTGGTGAAATGACAAGAATGTTCGGTTGAGTTACAGCACGCATACGCTCTTTAAATGGAAGAACTGTATCTTGACCCGCAAGTGCATGAAGTGTTGGCAACAAAAATGCTGCAGTTTTACCAGAACCAGTTTGGCTAGAAACTAAAAGGTCTTTACCTTCTAAAGCAGCAGGAATCGCTTGTTCTTGAACAGGAGTCGGGCTAGTAAAACCAAGATCCTGTAGTGCATTTTGTAGAGATTCGTGTAGAGAGAAATCGGCAAAAGTTTTGCTCATAGAGAGTTTCACCCTAATGGGTGCTCCATTTTAATAAATACAAATATGGACATCGACAAAAGGCGGCACGGCATCTTAGGCTGAATAATTTGAAATTCAGCAGCAATCCGAATAACGACGATGTAGACTATACGCACGCATGATTACGGCCGGAACCTGAAGAATCGCTGAGCGATTTGGGCGCAATGAATGGTCCTCTCTATGGACGGCGTGCGCATACAATGAATAGAACAGAATGTTCAGGTAATGAACGGAAATTTAAGTGCGTTGCGAGATTATAGCAGAAACTTTTTAAAAGTCACCCTATTTCTGAGTTTTTTCATAATATGTTTTTTTTGAGACATTTAAATGGTCCACTTGGTAAAAAAACACCCTCACAAAGAGGGTATTTTTTTAGGTAAATTCAATAACATGGCGATTATTTCGCCATTTCACCCCATGCAGGCACTACGGTTTGCATCAGTGGTTTTAACATTTTCATAGAGCAAGCAAGAACCTGACCATTTTCATAAGACTCATTGCCACCGCGTGCGTCCACCAAAACACCGCCGGCTTCTTTTACAATCAGCTCACCTGCAGCGATATCCCACGGTTTTAGGCCGACTTCAAAGAAACCATCAAAACGGCCGGCAGCCACATAGGCCAAATCGAGTGCAGCAGAACCTGCACGGCGAATGTGAGCACCCGCTTTAGTGACGGCAAGTAATGATGCAAAATGTTGCTCGGCATAAGAAACGATTTCACCATTACGTTTAGCACGGTATGGGTGGCCTACAGCCAAAAAGGTATTTTCTAAATTTTCACGAACATTTACGCGGATACGACGCTGGTTCATGACCGCACCACGACCACGACTTGCAGAGAACATTTCGTCGCGTACAGGATCGTAGATCACACCGTGCTGGGTAACACCTTTGTGCTGAACTGCAATTGAAATACAAAAATGAGGGAAACCGTTAATAAAGTTTTGTGTGCCATCCAGCGGGTCGATCACCCAGCACCAGTCTGCATCGTGGCCTTTGCCTTCTTGCAGACCAAACTCTTCACCTAAGAAACTGTGGTTTTTGTAACTTTTACGAAGGGTATCGATTGTAAGTTGTTCGAGATAACGGTCAACGCGCGTTACCGGACCTTCAATGCCTTTCTCTTCAACTTGTAGGTCGAGCTTGTGACGATTCTGATGTGCTTTTAAAAGCTCTTGACCAACTAATTGAGCCGCTCGCGCAGCCATAACCACCATAGGTTCCATTGAACACCCACTACAAATTTGAAGATTTTGACAAAGAATAATGCATAAAAGCGCGGCAATTCTATCAAATTGACGCGCCTTTTGGTAAATAAATTCGAGTTTTTTTAGCGGAAAGTATTTAAACCGCTTGCACAATCCTCAACCAAGCCTTTTCAATTGCATTTTGGATCCCCTCAGCATCCAATCCACAATTTTTTAGCATCTGGGCATGTGTGGCCTGATGAACGAAAGTATCTGGTAATCCCAAATTCAAAACAGGCTTTAATATTTGCGCCTGAGCCAAGTACTCATTGACAGCACTACCTGCACCAGCCATGACCGCATGCTCTTCAACCGTCACGAATAAATGCGTGCGTTCAGCCAGATCGCGAATGATTTGCTCATCAAGCGGTTTGACAAAACGCATATTGACCACAGATACGCCCACATCATATTTTTGCGTCAATTGCTGTGCTGCCTCGACCGCAACAGCAACGCGGCTTCCAAATGCTAAAATCGTGATTTGCTCATCGTGAGTTGTACTCGACTCAAAGACCATCTCGGCCTTACCGATTTCCAGTTTGCTCAGATTTGACTGGATTTCAACGCCTAAGCCTGCACCACGCGGATAGCGTACCGCAGCCGGGCCTGGATACTCATAAGCGGTATGAAGCATTTGACGGCACTCATTTTCATCTTTAGGCGCCATGATCACAAGATTTGGTATGGTGCGCATGTAAGCATAATCGTATGCACCTGCATGTGTCGGACCATCTTCACCGACAAGTCCCGCACGATCAATACCAAAGGTGACATCCAGATTTTGTAACGCCACATCATGAACCAGCTGATCATAACCACGCTGTAAGAAAGTCGAATAAATTGCCACAACAGGTTTAAGACCTTCACAGGCCATGCCAGCAGCCAACGTGACCGCATGCTGCTCGGCAATCGCCACATCAAAAAAACGCTCTGGATACTGCTGAGCAAATTTGACCATACCCGAACCTTCACACATTGCTGGCGTAATTGCCATTAAGCGTGAGTCTTGCGCCGCTTCATCACATAACCACTGTCCGAATACATCAGAATATTTAGGCGGTGATTTCTTGGCTGCCGCGGTGGTCACAGGCGCGACTTTACTAATCGCATGATAAGTAATCGGATCGGCTTCGGCCGGGATAAAACCTTTGCCTTTTTTGGTATATACGTGAATTAAACGTGGCCCTTTGCGTTTTTTCAGGGCATGGAACACATCAACAAGCTGATTGACATCATGGCCATCAAAGGGACCAAAATAATCAAAGCCAATCGCTTTAAATAAGTTATCAGCTGCATCGGTAGCCGACTGATGCAGGCGTGAATTATAGGTCCACTGCGGATGCGGCTGGACATAAGCCTGCCCCTCTGCATCGATATTGACCAAATGACCTTTTTCCCAAATGGCAGCCAAGTGTTTGGCAAAACCACCGGTACTACATGAAATCGACATGTCGTTATCGTTGAGGACGACAATCAGATCTGCGTTGTGAGCGACGGCATCATTCATGGCTTCAAATGCCATACCTGCAGTCATGGCACCATCGCCTACAATACTGACCACCTCACACGGATTTTTTTGGTAGCGGCGTGCCAGTGACATGCCCAAACCTGCGGAAATTGCAGTAGACGAATGCCCGACACCAAAGGTATCAAATACCGATTCTTCACGTGCAGGAAAAGCCGCAAGACCATTTTGAGCACGAATAGTCGTCAGTTGTTCACGACGACCTGTAAGTGCTTTGTGCGGATAGGCCTGATGTCCCACATCCCAAATGAGACGGTCATTTGGTGTATTAAAACAATAGTGTAGAGCAACCGTTAATTCGATCACGCCCAAATTGGCACCAAAGTGGCCGCCACTTTGACCTGCCGCATACAAGATAAACTGACGCAACTCATCAGCCACCTGTGTCAGTTGGCTAGGTTCGAGCTGACGTAATTGTTGCGGATGATTAATTTCATCTAACAATGGCGTAACAGGACGGTGAGTTGGAATTTCGGTATACAACATATGTGGCAAAGCCTTTTTAAGCCTGGCAAATCCTAAGCTGGGTAAATGGGAATTCGATACGCATATCGAATTAAATCACCTTCAATCAGCCACATTTCTAACGATGCAGTATTGAGCACAACTAACATGTGCTTAGGGTGGCGTAGATTATCCTGAATAATCTCACAATTTATCAACCATTATTGTCCGCTTTCTAAAAAAAAGAAAAGGTTCTGAATAATTTCGACATGACAATTCTACCAATCTCTAAGCATTACGCTATACTTTAGCCGATTTCATTGACCTAAAGATGAGTAATTTGTGGCTATTGAGTTTGTCGCGACCTCTAAACTACCGACCCAATTTGGTGACTTCAATATTTCAGTTTTTCAAGACCCTGTGACCGGTGAAGAACATGTTGCATTGTCTAAAGGCTTAGAGACACCACCGACGGCGCCAGTGTTGGTACGTATTCACTCAGAATGTCTCACTGGCGATGCATTTGCCTCGCTCAAATGTGACTGCGGTCCACAGCTGCAAGCTACACAGAAACTGATCACTCAAGCAGGTCAGGGTGTGATTTTGTATTTACGTCAGGAAGGCCGTGGCATTGGATTGACCAATAAAATCCGTGCCTATGCACTGCAAGATCAGGGTCACGACACTGTAGATGCCAATTTACTGTTAAATCTACCTGCCGATGCACGCCGCTACGACATGTGTAGCATCATGCTGGATCATTTACAGATCAAGCAGGTTAGGCTGATTACCAATAATCCACTTAAACTGAATGCACTAACCGATCTCGGCATTGATGTTACCGAACGTGTTGCTCTCACAGTGGGCAAAAATCCGTTTAATGAGCAATACCTTAAAACCAAAAAAGAGCGAATGTCTCACCTCTATCAAAAAGATGACTTCTAAGTGGCACATCATTGAAATTGACGCTTGAGTCATTTTTGACTCAAAATCCCTTACTTTTTTTAGGGTTTTATGTTTTGATGACCAGACGCGTTTAAGTTTTTATTTGAGGCACAGCATGCAACATCCAACTTCAGACGATATTCAACGGGTCCGTGAGTTTCTTCTCGATCTTCAAGCACGTATTTGTAGCCGCCTTGAACAGCAAGAACAGCGTGGAGGAGGAAGTGCGACCTTTGTCATTGATGATTGGGAGCGTCCAGAAGGTGGCGGTGGCCGATCTCGGGTGTTGCAAAATGGTGACGTGATTGAAAAAGGTGGTGTGATGTTTTCACACATCAACATCTCTCAACTGCCTGCCTCTGCTACGGCACGCCATCCTCAAATTGCCGGTGCCAAAGCGCAGGCGCTTGGCGTATCACTGGTCATCCATCCTAAAAATCCGAATATTCCGACTTCACATGCCAATGTACGCTTGTTTGTGGCTCAGCCTGAAGGACATGATCCGATCTGGTGGTTTGGTGGCGGATTCGATTTAACCCCGTTTTATCCAAATGATCAGGATGTCCAACACTGGCATCAAACAGCATTTGATTTGTGCCAACCTTTTGGCGATGGTGTATATGCCGAGCATAAGCAATGGTGCGATGACTATTTTTATTTAAAGCATCGTGATGAACAGCGTGGTGTGGGTGGTTTATTTTTTGATGATTTGAATGCTTGGGATTTCGATACCTGTTTTGCTTATATACAGGCCGTAGGTAACGGTTATCTGGATGCGATCTTGCCAATTTTTGAGCGCAATCGTGATAAGCCCTACACACCAGCGCAACGTGATTTTCAGCTTTATCGTCGCGGGCGCTATGTCGAATACAATTTAGTCTATGACCGCGGCACCTTATTTGGTTTACAAACGGGGGGCCGAATTGAATCGATTTTAGTGAGTTTACCCAACCTCGCTGCATGGACCTATCGTCCTGAATGGGATCAAGATTCTGCCGAGAAAAAGCTCACCGATTACTACCTCAAACCACAAGATTGGTTAGGTCTGCTGTAATATCTCCTTGCAAATGAGACTGTTTCTTATCGAGACAGTCTCTTGTCTATTTTGAATTATCGTTTATGCTCTAACATGGAAATCCCTGATGCAGGCACTTAGGGGTTGCAAACCAAGAAAGATGCTTACAGTGTAAATCGATCCTGCATGTCATGCTTATTTCATCAAGGTTTGTTTTACTTATTCAATTCTTATGAAAAGGCTATCTCCATGTCCCATCTCTTTGAACATAATCGCGCATTGTTATTTTGGATGACCGTTGCAATCTTGATTGTTTCGTCTGTTATTACGCTCGGATTTGATAACGTCTATTCCGATGGTATCTCGATTCCAATTAACGTCTTTGCCAGTGTCGGACTATTTTTGATGATGATGACCCATGTGATCGAAGAGCTTGAGTCGATTTGTAATCCCTAAGCTCTTTAATCGACGCATTGTGACTTAACCCGCTTTGCCCGCGACAAACGGATTAAACTGTTTTTCATGACCAATGGTGCTGATCGGGCCGTGGCCTGAAATAAACTGGGTTTGATCCGGCAAGCTAAAACATTCACGCTGGATAGACGCGAGTAATTGGGCATGATCACCGCGCGGGAAATCTGTGCGCCCAATTGAGCCTTTAAACAACACATCACCTGTCCAGAGCAAATTATAGTCTGCACTATAAAACATGACATGACCTGGCGTATGCCCAGGTGCATAGCGCACTTCAAACTCAGTTTCACCGAGGGTCAGTACTTCTCCGCCCTCAAGCCATTGATCCACTCGAACTGGCTGTGGAATGGGAAAGCCATAACGCGCAGAGACTTCTTGAATCATATCGAGCCAAAAGGCATCTTCTTTGTGTGGGCCAATCACAGGCACTTGCCACAGCTGGGCAAGCTCTCCAACCGCACCTGCATGATCCAGATGCCCATGCGTGAGCCACAAGGATTTTACTGTTAAACCCAATTCTTCAACGGTCTGTTTTAACTTTTGAGCTTCACCGCCCGCATCAATCAGCACAGCCTCTTTACTTTCACTGTCCCACAAAATTGAGCAGTTCTGCGCAAAGGCCGTAACCGGCACGATTTTCACTTGTAACATAGTGTTCTCTTCACTCAATGCTCACGATATGCAAGCGTGTAATCTAGGGCATCCAGATTCACTTTAAGCAGTTGGGTCAGCAATTCAAGATGTTCAGCATTGGTGTTTAATGCTGGAATATACTCGTAACGCTGACCACCAGATTCCAAAAATAGTTCAGCATTTTCTACTTCAAGTTCCTCTAAAGTTTCCAAACAGTCCGCAGAAAACGCCGGGCTTAAAATTTGAACACTTTCTACGCCACTTTTGCCCCACTCTTCAAGCAAGGCGTTGGTATACGGTTTGACCCATTCCTGCTTTCCAAAACGAGACTGGAAGCTGATGGCCCATTCATCTTCGTGTAATCCCAAATGTGCAGCAACCAGTCGAGCCGTTTCACGGCAACGCTCTGGATACGGATCACCTTTGTCGGCATAAGGCTGTGGAATACCATGAAACGACATCAAGAGTTTTTGTGCCTTGCCATGAGTTGCCTGAAAACGTGAAATACTGTTGGCCAGTGCTTCGATATATAGCGGATGACGATAGTAATCTTTTAGAATGGTTAGGCCCGGCAAGTGACGCTGCTTCGGAATCCAACGCGCGAAGGCATCATACAGCGGTGCAGTTGAAGTGGCCGAATATTGCGGAAATAATGGCAATACAATCACATGCTCTTGTGGCATTTGCGACAAGTTTTTGAGCACCGCCTGAATGCCCGGATTGCCATATGACATGGCCGGAATAATATTCAGGTCTAAATGAGGATACTGCGTATCGAGCTGCTGCTTAATGCCCGCAACTTGTGCATACAGAATTTCCCGCATAGGTGAATCCTGATTCCAGATACTGGCATACGCCTCTGCAACACGCTTGGGACGAAACGGCAATACAAAACAATTCAGAATAATCTGCCAAATCACTTTTGGAATTTCGATTACCCGCTGATCCGATAGGAACTGTCGCAAAAATTCACGCACAGCCGGTGCTGTCGCAGCATCGGGTGTGCCCAGATTGGCCAAAATCACTGTAACTTTTGGTTTAGGTATGCTTGGCATACTTTGTCCTGTATCAATACCCTATGACTGAGCTTAATGTATCAGGTTTTCAGGTTATTTATAAATTGGAATATGAATCAGTTTTTGATTGAAAATTTCGATTTTGATGTTGAAAGTAGCGATCAACCATATGCTGCCCTGCTGCGGTCAGTCGCCACTGCATTCGTTGCTGTTCATCACGTTGAACCGGAACAATCCATTCGTTTTGTCGCATTTGCAGTTTGATGTGATACAAGCCATGCACCAGAATTTGTGCCCGTCCGACCGCATAGACCTGAGGCAGCGTTTTTTGTATGTCGCTTAAGGCAGTATCATTGAGGTAATCATTGAGGCACTTGGCAAAATATTCTTCGGGGATTGGGCTTTGAAACACCTTGGAGAGTTCATATAGCAGGCGCCCCCATGGCTCGGTGCGTTGCAAGGTTAACTCGTGAATATGGCCATCTTCATAGGCCTGAATACGGTATTCAAACCGATACACGTCGTCGATGGACACATCACAAATGGCCACCATATCCTCTTCGCACTGACGCAATGTACGTTGTAATTGCAGAAGCTTGCTGCGCAGATGATCAATTTCATCTTGCAGAGTTTGCATATTTTGCGGACGAATCCAGCCCAGTACCGGAAAGCACTCCAGCATATGCAGCATGTTGCTGCGCAAGGTATGTTCTAATTCACGTAAGTTTTGATAATAAAATACCTGATCGACTTCTTGCTGTAGCTGCTTACGAAATTCGATAAATTTTGCACGAGCAGGAGCCGATGCATCATGTAATTCTTCTGCACGCGCATCAGGATCGGCATGCATAAACACCATCATGGGTTTTTGCTTGGTGATGGCGTAGATATACTCCAGATGCATATAACTAATGCCCGAAACCGAGCAATCGCCGTATTGGCTACCCAAAAGCAAAATCACATAATCACAATCATCAATTTGCCGACGGGCAATTGCGGTGCTTACGGGTGAGCGCTGTTCGACACACCACGATGAAAAACCCATTCCAATCAAGGTTTGTGCAATCACACGGCGCTCAGGCGACATTTCTGCACCTGAGGTTGCGACAAACACTTGATAGCGCCGATCGAGCATGCGGCAGTCCTCTTTCAGCTACTGATGGATTGCAAGGAAATAAAGATCAATCTTATATTTATCATGAATCGAATCTTTTTATTTGGTCTTTTGCGCAGTATAAACCTGAATCGAGTTTAGCTGCCACGTAAGATGCGATGGAATCAAGTGCTCAACCACCTGACGGGTCTGTTCAAGTTGCTGACCTGTGACAAAGCACGCGATCCGCAATCCCGAGGCATGTTCATGTTCAGCAATCAGTTGATGTTTAATCAGAATTTGGGCCGTTTGTCGTGCCACCGCAACACCTGAATCAATCAGAATGAGCTGGCTGCCAAATAACTGCTCAATCGCATCTTTTAAAAATGGATAATGGGTACATCCCAACACCAAATGATCCGCCCCCTGATCAATGACGGGTTGCAATATCTGACGCAATAACGTCAAACAGGCGTGGCTCATTTCCTGCCCCGCTTCAATCAGCGGCACCAGCTCCAGACACGTCACTGGTATCACGCGCACCCCCGCAGGCTGTGCAAAGTGATCAATTACATCCTTGATGAGCTGTCCACGAAAGGTGGCTGGTGTCGCCAATACCGCAACTACCTTCGATTTACTTTGGAGCACAGCAGGTTTTAAGGCAGGTACCAGCCCCACAATCGGAAACGATTCGCCATAATGAGCACGCAAACTGTTTAGGCTAAAAGCGGATGCAGTATTGCAGGCCACCACAGCCATTTTACAGCCCTGACGGTATAACCATTCAATACCACGGGCCGTCAACTGACGAATATCGTGATCGGGCCGTGGGCCGTAAGGTACATGCGCTGTATCGGCCAAATATACGATCTGCTCATTGGGCAAATGACGGGCAATTTCCTGCGCAATCGACAAGCCACCTACACCCGAATCAAACACCCCGATGGGTGCATCGGCAGACGCCGCAGGCATCGGGTCAAGTTCAAGAGAAACAGGAAAGATGGCAGTCATTTCAGCACTTCAAAGACAAGATGGAACTGAGCATCAAGCTTAAACCTCAACTGTCTAAATGCAAGAGCAAATCACCACTTTTTAGTGTTAAAACCACTTTTCCATCTGGTGTTTCATCGAGCTGGCCTAGCTCTACCAGATGATAAAATACTTGTCGTTGAATTAAGGCATTGAGTCCAAAACGTACATGTACATAGGGACGCCGTTCGCCAGCGTATTCCTGCATAAAAATCGGATGTGCATCATCGACCAGCACCATATCCTGATTGGTCGTGGTCAATTGCAAATACGCATGCCCGTCAATCTGAACCTGCTCGACCCGATTGACCAATAAAGGCGCATCTTCAACCTCGATTTCGATTTGCTCGACCGGGGTTTTCAGATAAAATTTGCCCGCCTCTTGCCACAGTACACTTGAGAACAGATCCAGCATGCTTTGTCGTTTCATCAATTGACCTTCGTGCCACCATTCTCCATTGGCTTTAATGATCAAATCCATTTTACCGCAATGCTTTGGGTGCCACTGGTCGAGAGGTGGTATTGACCTTTTGTGACTTTGCTGTACATCTTTTACGTATTGTGCAATGTTGATTAAGTTTTTATCATCATCTGAGGGTGATTTTTCACTCTCCTGAGATGAATTATTTTGATTTACCATAGTTTATGCCTTGCTGACGAGAAAATATAACGACTCAGCCAATTGGCTAGATGACGGTTTAAATCTATACTAGCCCAGACTATTAAAGACACGATCCGTGGCTTGTGTCTAGAGATTCAGAACACTCATGGCAGCACCGAATATCAAATTACGGTTGCCACCCTTAGCAATATGAGGAGTCCTACATGGAACACATCGAACGAGAAGCGATGGAGTTTGACGTAGTGATCGTTGGTGCAGGACCTGCAGGTCTGTCTGCTGCGATTAAAATTCGCCAACTCGCGATTGAAAATAATTTATCCGATCTATCCGTCTGCGTCGTCGAGAAAGGTTCCGAAGTAGGCGCTCACATCCTGTCTGGGGCGGTACTTGAGCCACGCGCGATGAATGAGCTTTTTCCGAACTGGAAAGAAGAAGGTGCGCCGCTAAATGTACCGGTTACCGAAGATAAAACCTATTTCTTGATGTCGGATGAAAAGTCTCAGGAAGCACCACACTGGATGGTGCCTAAAACCATGCATAACGATGGCAATTATGTCATTTCACTCGGCAATGTGGTGCGCTGGTTGGGTCAAAAGGCAGAAGAACTGGAAGTGTCTATTTTCCCAGGTTTTGCTGCAGCAGAAGTGCTTTATCATGCTGATGGGACCGTTAAAGGTATTCAGACCGGCGATATGGGCATTGGTAAAGATGGTGAACCAACGCATAACTTTGCGCCAGGTTATGAACTGCATGCCAAATATACCTTGTTTGCCGAAGGATGCCGCGGTCATTTAGGTAAACGCCTGATCAACAAATTTAATCTCGACAAAGATGCCGATCCACAGCATTACGGTATCGGGATTAAAGAGCTTTGGGAAATCGATCCAGCGAAACACAAGCCGGGCTTGGTGATGCACGGTTCTGGCTGGCCACTGAGTGAAACAGGTTCATCGGGCGGTTGGTGGCTCTATCACGCTGAAAATAACCAAGTGACCTTGGGCATGATCGTAGATTTATCTTATGAAAATCCGCACATGTTCCCGTTTATGGAAATGCAGCGCTGGAAAACCCACCCCCTCATCAAGCAATATCTTGAAGGTGGCAAACGTATTTCGTATGGCGCGCGCGCTGTGGTGAAAGGTGGCTTGAACTCACTGCCGAAACTGACTTTCCCAGGCGGTTGCTTAATTGGTGATGACGCAGGTTTCTTAAACTTTGCCAAGATCAAAGGCTCTCACACTGCCATGAAATCTGGCATGCTGTGTGGCGAAGCGGTATTTGAAGCGATTGCACGTGGTGTCGAAAAAGGCGGTGACTTGGCTGTTGCCCGTGTCGTGGAAGGTGACGATCTGTTCGACAAAGAACTGACTGCCTACACGCACAAATTTGACAACAGCTGGCTCAAAGAAGAATTACACCGTACCCGTAACTTTGGTCCAGCCATGCACAAGTTTGGCCTCTGGATCGGTGGTGCATTTAACTTTGTTGACCAAAATATCTTTCAAGTGCCATTTACCTTGCATGATCTGCAACCGGATTATAGTGCTTTAAAAACACAAGACAAAGTCAGTGTTAAGCCGACGTATCCAAAACCTGATGGCAAGATTACTTTTGATCGTTTGTCTTCTGTGTTTGTTTCAAATACCTTGCATGAAGAAAATCAGCCATCGCATTTGAAATTGACCGATGCCAGCATTCCTGTTGCAGTGAATCTGCCTAAATGGGATGAACCGGCACAGCGTTACTGCCCTGCGGGTGTATATGAAATTGTGGCTGAAGATGGTGCTGCGCCGCGCTTCCAGATCAACGCTGCAAACTGTGTACACTGCAAAACCTGCGATATTAAAGATCCTTCGCAAAATATCACTTGGGTGACACCAGAAGGTGGTGGTGGTCCAAACTATCCAAATATGTAAATATTTGGATAGTTCTTGCGAAGCGATAATCGCTTCTCATCTCCAAATATATCGTCATACGCTTAAGCTAGAGCGGGTGGTTAAACAAACCACCCGCATAAAAAAACTGGATCAAGGATCCAGTTTTTTTATTTTCAGTATGAATAATCAATGCGTCAGTAACTGCACATAGACCTGTTTAAATAAATCGTAGTCGATATATTCAAGATGTGCTTCCTGTACGCCTTGTACAGTTGCTGGGCTAAGTTTATTTTGACGAGTATCGACATAAACACGCCCTAAAATATTGGCCACCTCGAGCAACTGTTTACGCTGAGTCGCATCCAGCTCATTTTCTTTTTCAAAGCTCAGCATATACTGCTGGGCAAACAAGCGTTGTGGCTGATGTTTAAATTGTTGCTGCAACGTCTTCCACTGCTGACGCTCGGTTTTGGTTTGCATGGCTTGTGTCACGATACGGTCAACGTCATAGCCGAGTTCAGCATCAAATTGATCGTCCTGCACCAACTTATGCTTTTGTTGCAACTGTTTTATCACGGCCAAACGCTTTGCATTAATCGGATTGGTTTTTTCATCTGAATACCAATAAGCATAAACCTGCGCAATTTCGTTTAAATCCTGACGTGAATAATGTCGAACAAACTCAGGTGAATCTGCCGTGAGCTTGGTAATGAATACGGCATTAAAGGTCTTTTCATAAGATCGGGTTTGATCGTAAGTGCGTTCAGCCAGTTGATTTAACTGATCGTCCCAAGACAATTCAGCACCTAAAGAGGTCTTTGATGTGGTGTCCTGCCCTAAGGTTTTACTTAGATTTCCCACAAGCCCTTCAATCATGGAGCCCTTACTGGCCTCCTTAAATGATTTGGCTTGTTTTAACTGCTTGGTATCGATAGGTGTCGCATGGCCATAGTTTTGTATTAGGGTATCGGCACGAAGATTAAGCTTTTTGTCACTGCCCGGCAAAGTAAAGCCGAGATTATAGTCGATGGTAGCCGCTCGACCTTGAGCATCTAGACCGACATCGACGACAAACGGATTGGAGCTTTGTACCTTCGCCTTCACACGCTGAACCTCAGCTTGATGTTTATTCCATAAAGCTTTAAACGCATCTTGATCGATAAACTGGTTTTGATCGTAAGCCGCAAAAGTTTTGGCCAGTTCTGCACGCGCTTCAGTGAGACCCAACATTTTTGGTGTCTGCACCGATTGCAGAACATCGATGTCGTACTGTTGCATACAATAGGTCGCATCGCCTGCCGCAATCGGCTGATTTGACTGATTCAAGGCTTGGCATGCTTCGGCATCTAAACCATCTACAACCGCGACAGACGTCTCCTGATCCGATGCCTCAGAGTCAGATTCGGACTCAAGCTCAGTTGCCTCGAGTTCTTCGCTGGCCGTTAAATTAAATTTTTGATTGAGTAACTGATACAGCGACAGTGCAGCAGCATCGGCTTGTTGCTCATGTGTCTCTTTGCCAGTCACGATTTTTTCGGCTTGCTGAGCTGTGGCCTCACCTTCCGCCCACTGTTCAAGCGATTGATCTTTAAGCCCTAAAACAGACTGGTTAAAGTATTTTTGATTGACCTGTTCAAACATGCCCGATTGTAGTGATACATCCTCAAGCGTGGTCTTGAGACGGATTTTTTCAACCACACCTTTGGCTTGATCATCACGATTTATCGATAGACGCTGTAATTGTCCAGGTTCGGCCAGATCATACATCACAGCAGTCGAGGCCTTCAGATACTCGACCAGCTTTTGCATATTGACCTGTTTCAATTGCTCTGAATATTTAGAAAAATCGAGATAGGCCAATGAGTCTTGGCTCTCCTGATTCACCAGATACGGCATAATGGCAAAATAATTGGTATAAAAGCGATAGGCTTTTAAATCCAAAATCATCGGAACTTTGGCCTGCACCAACAAGGTAGGCTTTTCATAACGTGCCGTCAAATTAAAGCTGCCGATCCGTTCGCGATAGTGAATGGATCCGTCAAATTTAAATTGAACGTCATTTAAAATATTGAGTAAGGTCTCGGCTATTTTTTCAAAACGCGATGGATCAAGCTCACCCGATTTTTTTTGCTGCGCAATGGCCGCATAAAAGGTCTGTTTCTCCGCAGAACTCAGCTTAATCTTTTGATCTGCTAAAAACTGATCGATTTTGAGTTGCAAAGCTGGATCGAGCAAAGCAGGCGCTGGGTGATTTTTGCGACTTTGAGCTGTTGATGCATCCACGTTTACTGAAAAATGACCGCTATAGTCATAACTTGGATATTGATACATGGCATTTAAACCACGAACAGCTTGCTGATCAAGCGCTTGCTTTTCATTATTGGTTTTTATGACATGTTGGGTACAACCACTCAGACTCAAACCCAATAAACAAAAAGTTAAGTATTTTAGACGTATCATTACCGATTACACCGTTAATATAGTTATAGTTTCAAAGCTTCAACTTGTTTTTTTGAAAAAAACACAGGTTTTTGACTGTATCAGAAAATCAGAATCAAAACGAACGACATCCATCTTCAATTCGCTTTTCTGACATTTTTTTCAAGTCACGTTATCAATGTTTTTTTAGCCAGCTGTGTCAATAATGAATCATCAATAGAGCCACTCTATTCCAATCCATTTAGGAGTTAAGACGATGCCAGCGTATAAAGCCCCACTCCGTGATGTACGTTTCTTGATGAATGAAGTGTTTGATTATCCTGCGCACTTTAAAACTCTGTCAAACGGAGAAAATGCAGATCCAGATACCATCGACATGATTTTAGAAGGTGCGGCCGATTACTGTGAAAATGTATTGTCACCTTTGTATCAAAGTGGTGATGATGAAGGCTGTCATTTTGAAAACGGTGAGGTGCGCACTCCAAAAGGTTATAAGGAAGCTTACGACCAGTTCGTACAAGGCGGCTGGCAGGGTCTTTCGTATCCGGAAGAATTTGGTGGTCAGGGCTTACCTATGTCGCTCAATCTCATCAAATCTGAAATGATGGGTACTGCAAACTGGGCTTTCACCATGTATCCGGGCCTGAGTATGGGCTGTATGAATACCATCTTGCAGTTTGGTAGTGAAGAACAAAAAAATACTTACATGCCGCACTTGGTGGCAGGAACATGGTCGGGCACCATGTGTTTGACCGAGCCACAATGTGGTACAGATTTAGGACAAGTCAAAACCAAAGCCGAACCTCAGGCAGATGGTACCTACAAGCTCACCGGAACCAAAATTTTTATTTCGGCGGGTGAACACGATCTGACAGAAAATATCGTGCACATTGTGTTGGCACGTTTACCGGATGCCCCTCCGGGAACACGCGGTATTTCACTGTTTATTGTGCCAAAATTTTTACCAACCGCAGACGGTGGCGTAGGTGAGCGCAACACGGTGAACTGTGGTTCGATTGAGCATAAAATGGGGATCAAAGCTTCAGCTACTGCAGTGCTTAACTTTGATGGTGCAACCGCTTATCTGATTGGTGAGATCAACAAAGGTTTGCATGCCATGTTTACCTTTATGAATACCGCACGTATCGGGACAGCGGTACAAGGGATCGCACATGCCGAGCTGTCTTATCAGGGATCATTGCCATATGCCAAAGAGCGTATGTCCATGCGTGCACTCTCTGGGAAAAAAGATCCGGATAAAGTGGCCGATGCGATTATCCATCATGCCGATGTACGTCGTATGCTGTTGACTCAAAAGGCAATTGCCGAAGGAGGTCGTGCCATGATTTATCATGCTGCACAATTGGCCGATAAAATGACCGATGCACTTCTGGTGGGCGATCAGGCAAAGTATGAAGAATACGACGATAAATTAGGCTTTTATACGCCAATTTTGAAAGGCTTTTTGACCGAGCTGGGCCTCGAAGCTGCCAATCATGGCGTGCAGGTGTTTGGTGGGCATGGGTACATCAAAGAATGGGGTATGGAACAAATCGTACGTGATGCACGCATTGCCACTTTGTATGAAGGAACAACAGGCGTACAGGCGCTCGATTTGATTGGCCGTAAAGTATTATTGTCTTCAAAAGGTAAAGTAGTTCGTGACTATACTGCCGAAATTTTGAAATTCTGTGGCCGTCATGCACGTAACAAATATCTGCGCCGTTTTGCTTGGGATTTAACCAAACTATGCGCACAGTGGAATACGCTCACTGTACGTATTATGCTTGCCGCACGTAAAGACCGTGACATTGTATCGTCTGCCTCAATGGATTATTTGATGTTCTCAGGCTACGTGATGATGGCTTATTTCTGGGCACAGCAGGCAGTGATTGCTTCTGAGAAATTAGAAGCAGGTGACGGCAAAGAAACTGCGGAATTTTACAAAGCTAAAATTAAAGTTGCAGACTTCTATTTTGAACGCTTGTTGCCACGCACTCAAGGGCATGCAGAATCGATGGTGAATCCATCTCGCTCCTTGATGGCACTGCCTTCAGAACATTTCAGTTTTGATTATTAATTCAAATTCAAAAAAGGGCATCCGATGATGCCCTTTTTTTTAATCGTCTCTTTTTTCTAGAATATATTCTTGCTTAGGTGCGATGAGTCCAAATTCTAGTTCACGGCGTGGATTTAATTTTTCGTGATCGATCGTACGCGCCAGATTAAGCTTTAAATCTTGATCGGGTTCAATTTTGTAGTAAATGTCGACGCCTTCGTTTAGCTCTATCACGATCTGATTATGGGTTTTATCTAAGGTCCAGTTATCTTGACGATAAGCACTTTTTTCCTTGATGTTGCCTTCTGCGCCCAGTCGTCCCGGATTCACCAAGGTCTGATGTGCTGTACCATCTTCTAATAACGTCAAAATATATTCGGCACTGCCCTGCGGACAATTAAATGCCGTATCTACACAGGCAATACGCGTGTGATAACGCCCGACATAACGCAAAGCATCTTCAGAAATTTCGGCATTTTTAAATGCATGCTGTGAAACTGGCAACGTCGCTTGCCCAGCAACATCGGATAATTTTTTGCCCGAATCGATCTGTACATTTATTTCTGAAGGGCGTACATGTTGACTCGACACATGCTCGTGCGAAGGATTGCTCGCATCACAAGCGGTCAGACTCATACCGATTACCCCCATACACATCAGGTGAGGTAGCTTGATCTGCTGTGACGATGAAAAAGGCATCATATTCATATCACAAAATACCGTAAACAAGACAAAACAAATAAGTGCGTGATAAGACTTAATTGTTGAAGAGCGTGAAAAAAAAGAGCGTGGTCGTAGCAAGACTGCAGCCTGAAACTCACCAGCTAAAGTTTAAACATCCGCTGTTTAAAATGAATGCAATTGTAAAATGGATCACGCCTTGAGGTGGGATTGCTTTACATAATTTAACCTTTTAGTTGCGTTTGTCACTTTAAAACAGGGCGACCTGCCCCACAAATAAAAATACAAGCATCGAGTTTCAAGATGTTTGCCGATATTATTTTTTAAGGAGAAACGTCAATGGCCACTACGGGTTTATACCGTTCCAACCGACAACATATGATCGCCGGTGTAATGGGCGGTATTGCTGAACGTTTTGGTTGGAACGCGAACTTACTTCGTTTGATTTTTATTGTGATTTCAATAATGAGTGCCGCCTTTCCGGGTATTTTGGTGTACCTGATTTTATGGCTGGTGATGCCAAAGCAACCGAAACGTTTGGCCTATAGTACAGTCAATGAGGGATATAGCCATCCGGTTCGCACCGTACATGAAGATCGACACTCACGTTAACCCACCCTTTGACCATGTTGGTCGCTACGGTTGTTTCCCCTAACATCAACCGTAGCTTTTTTTTGTTTAACTTTGCGTATGTAAAATAAGTTGTTGCTGGAGTGCTGCAATCATGTCGGCGCGGCTGATGATCCCCACCAACTGAGTCTGATCGACCACAGGAATATAATTAAACGATTTTTCGACAAAGTAAGGAATTAAATCGCCAATCGGCTGTAGCGGCTGTGCCGTGATCACCGTCCGATTCATAATTTGATTCACTGTAAATTCCCACGATGCCCGTGGATCTGCTGCGCGTTTAAACCATTCCACCACATCATAAAGCGCTAGCGTGCCGACCACCTGTTTATGCTGGTCAATCACGGGCAAGCTCATCAAGTTAATCTGTTTAAATTTTTCTAGTGCATCTTGAATTTCTTCGTGCTGATCAAGCGTCATGACGTCTTTACTCATAATATCGGCACAGACAAAATGGCTGATCTGGCGCTGCTGTGCCTGCGCTTGCGCATCTAAAATAATTTTTTCTAAATCGTACTGACTGATATCGAGCAGCTCGGTCTGTGCCTTCATAGCACGCTGGATATCTTGTGGCTGAATGGTGACTTTTTGTGTGGGTGTCGGATCACTCGAACGCGTATTGACATGCCGAGGATACGGAAACTGACGACCAATCAAACGGTTAAATCCGATTGCAAAAGCCATTAATAAAACAGAATTGAGCAGAACGGGATATATCACAAAGGCATAGCCCAGTTCATGTACCGTCGAACCACCCAATACTGCGGTAATGGCCACAGCACCGCTCGGCGGATGTAAGGCATCGGTCGACATCATCAGAAAAATTGCAATACCGACCGCAATGCTCAATGCCAGTGTTTGATCTGGAATCCAGAGCGCACAGCTCACGCCTACTAGAGCGGCCAAAGTATTGCCCACCACAATATTCCACGGCTGAGCCAAAGGACTAGATGGCAAAGCAAACAGCAATACAGATGAAGCCCCCATCGGCGCAATATACCAAGCATTCATGCCATGGAGTACCCACCAGCTCACCCAAGACGAAATGGCCAATCCAAGCAAGGCACCCACTGCACAGTACATCCGCTCTTTGAGCGCCAGCACGCGAAAATCGGGTTTTAGATCATTTAGCCAAGTTTGCTTTGTTGGATTCACCTGTCGTACGCCTCGGTATTGAACTGCCTGAGGGACAAAAGTATAAACAGACCAACCTTAAAAATGCATTTAAATTATATCTTATACACAGCAGTAAAATTGATTAACGATGATGCCGCTCAAAAAAACTCCAGATCAGGGTCGATGCATCGACACGATCATGCGGATTGGTGCTAGCAGGCCAAACATGGTGGCCTTTGGCGAGCTGATAAAACATCAGATCAGCCGCACAGCCCTCTCCTTTTAGACGTGTGACCTGTTTGCTCATTACTTCCTCGCTTAATGTCTGACACTGATTGGCGGCTTTCCAGTATTGAAGTGGAAATTGAACAGGCTCGAAGGCTTTGGTCTGTGCCTTGGCAACAAAACCGATTGAGCTGACTCCACCTGCCACCGGAACCACATGATCACGCGTACCATGAATCATCAAGATTGGCACAGGTGCCTTGGCAACTGGCGGCTGTTCAAACATCGCACCAGACACCACCGCCACTGCGGCCAACTGAGTGCCCATTTGCTCAGCCAACTGATACGTCAACATGCCGCCATTAGAAAATCCGGCAATATAAATACGAGTGCTATCTATTGCATAATGCTGCTTTAGGTACGCAATTAATTGTTGAATAAAGCGCACGTCATCCACTTGCTGTTGCACGGCATCGCCACAACAGCCACCGCTGTTCCAGACGCCTTTTTTTTCTGAAGGCCCAATCCCTTGAGGTGCCACCAATAAAAATCCGTGCGCTTCTGCCTGTGCTTGAAAACGCTTGATCATTTGTGAGGAGTTACCGCCACCCCCATGTAAGGCAATCACCAGCGGCTGTGACTGGGCATTTGGATTGGGATTGAACAGTTCGAAACTACGCACCCGCTGATCGACATTGAGCCGCTTGTGCACAATCGGCAACTGATGATAGCGGATACTCTGCTGAATATGCGTCACAATTTTATCCGTCACCCAGCCTGCTTGCGTTGCTGTACTCAAGCCGAGTGTGGCCAAGATTGCCAGCAGAATACGACGCTGCGAAGATCGAGTTTTAACTTTATTTTCAAACATATCGGGTGCTCGGCGACAGATTTTGATTCCACAATATCGCGCTCATTCCCGACAATCAATGTGGCTTTTGGTTGTTTTTTCTTGCTGCGAGCTACACAGAACCTTTGCCACTCCCCTGCAAAATCCTTATACTTATGAACAATTTTTTCGCATAAATTAGTGGATGCACATGAGTCGCGCCATCTCTCATATTGATACCTTTCAGGGCTTGATTCTTGCCCTACAAAATTACTGGGCCGAACAAGGCTGTGTGGTTCTTCAGCCTTACGATATGGAAATGGGCGCAGGCACATTTCATACTGCAACTTTCTTACGTGCGCTCGGACCTGAGACATGGAATGCGGCGTATGTTCAACCTTCTCGTCGTCCAAAAGACGGCCGTTATGGCGAAAACCCAAACCGTTTACAGCACTACTATCAGTTTCAGGTGGTGCTGAAGCCAAATCCAGACAATATCCAGCAGCTTTATCTCGACTCGCTCAAAGCGATCGGTATTGATACGCTGACCCACGATATTCGTTTTGTTGAAGACAACTGGGAATCACCAACGCTTGGCGCTTGGGGTTTAGGCTGGGAAGTGTGGCTCAACGGTATGGAAGTGACACAATTTACCTACTTCCAGCAAGTCGGTGGCATCGAATGTTACCCTGTTACGGGTGAAATCACCTATGGCCTAGAGCGTCTTGCCATGTATCTGCAAGGTGTCGATTCAGTCTATGATCTGGTCTGGACCAAAGGCCAGTTTGGTACAGTGACTTATGGCGATGTGTTCCATCAAAATGAAGTTGAGCAATCAACTTATAACTTCGAATATGCGCCTGTAGACAAACTGTTTGAATTGTTCGATTTTTACGAGTCTGAAGCGAATCGTTTAATTGACGCAAAACTCTCCTTGCCTGCTTATGAACAAGTCGTTAAAGCGTCGCATACCTTTAATCTGCTCGATGCACGCGGCGCGATTTCAGTCACTGAACGTCAGCGTTATATTTTACGTGTACGTACACTGGCTCGTGCGATTGCACAAAGCTATGTACAAGCACGCGCAGAACTTGGCTTCCCAATGGCTGAGCCACATTTACGTGATGAAGTATTGGCACAGTTAAAAGCACAAGCGGAAAGTGAAGCAGCGCAAAATAAAGCCAATGCATAAATGGAAAAAATCTGATTAGGAAAATAAAAATGCCAAGTGTTGTGATTGAAGTAAGACGTGAATACTCAACTGAAGAAGAAGTAGCAATCATTGAGGCTATTCAATCTGCTTTAGTTCAGCACTTTCAAATTCCTGAAAAAGACAAATACATCCGTTTTTTTGCTCATTTACCACATCGTTTTGCTTATCCACCACATCAGGATCAACCTGAATTTTATACTCAAATTAGTATTGATGCTTTTGCTGGACGCTCTGTGGATGCAAAACGCAACCTTTATCAAGGTATTATCAAAAATCTTGAAGCGCTGGGCATTGCACCAAAATACGTGACGATTATTATTCGAGATATTCCTCTAGAAAATTGGGGTATTCGTGGCGGTCAAGCAGCGTGTGATGTTGCATTAGGATTTAAAGTAGATGTTTAAATCATCTTGCTTATGACAGATTAATATTTTAGTAGACATTTGAAATGACACATACCGTACTATTTGAACTGGGCTGTGAAGAACTTCCACCCAAAAGCTTAAAAACTTTACGTGATGCCTTAAAAGCAGAAACAGAAAAAGGCTTAAAAGATGCTGGTTTAAACTTCGCTGCCATTGAAGCGTATGCAGCACCACGTCGTTTAGCGCTGAAAATTATTGATGTCGATGCCGCACAAGCAGACACACAAAAACGTTCTGATGGCCCAGCTGTTCAGGCGGCTTACGATGCAGAAGGCAAACCAACTAAAGCACTTGAAGGCTTTATGCGTGGTCAGGGCATTACTGCCGATCAAGTCAGTACTTTTCAAGCGGGTAAAGTCGAGAAGGTTTGCTACCTAAAAGACGTCAAAGGTCAAAGCCTAGACGCGTTACTGCCACAGATTTTACAAACTGCCTTAGACAATTTACCGATTGCCAAGCGTATGCGCTCTGCGGCAAGCCGCACCGAATTTGTGCGTCCAGTAAAATGGGTGGTGTTGCTTAAAGATGATCAAGTCGTTGACGCCACTATTCAAGATCACCAAGCGGGTAATGTGACTTATGGTCACCGTTTCCATGCACCTGAGGCTGTAACTTTAGCGCATGCAAATGACTATTTAGCTGCACTCGAAAAAGCGTACGTTGTTGCGAACTTTGAAAAGCGTCAGGCAACCATTCAAGAGCAAGTGAAAAAGTTAGCTGATGAAGTGAATGCAACTGCAATTGTTCCAGCTGACTTACTTGATGAAGTAACAAGCCTCGTTGAATGGCCTGTAGCTTTACGTGCAACCTTTGAAGAACGCTACTTAGCTGTTCCTCAAGAAGCACTGATTACCACCATGCAAGACAACCAGAAGTATTTCTGTTTGATCAATGCGGAAGGTAAATTACAGCCTTACTTCATTACAGTATCGAATATTGAGTCAAAAGATCCGACACAAATTATCGAGGGTAATGAAAAAGTTGTTCGTCCTCGTTTGTCTGATGCTGAGTTCTTCTTCTTACAAGATCAAAAGCAACCGCTTGCGTCTCGTAAAGAAAAGCTGGCCAATATGGTATTCCAAGCACAGCTTGGTACGCTTTGGGATAAATCAACACGTATTGCCAAACTTGCAGTCGCGTTGTCTCCAATTACGGGTGCAAACCCAGCCGATGCTGAAAAAGCAGCATTACTTGCAAAATGCGACTTAACCTCTGAACTTGTGGGCGAGTTCCCAGAACTTCAAGGGATTGCGGGTACTTACTATGCGCGTATTGAAGGTGAAAACACTGAGGTTTCAGAAGCGTTAGGTGAGCAATATTTACCAAAATTTGCTGGCGATGTTTTACCTAAAACCAAAACCGGTACCACGGTTGCCCTTGCAGACCGTTTGGATACACTGGTGGGTATTTTTGGTATTGGACAAGCGCCTACAGGCTCGAAAGACCCATTTGCCCTTCGTCGCTCTGCCATTGGGATCTTGCGTTTAATCATTGAAAATGAATTGAACGTGACCATTGAAGAATTGGTCAATCTTGCACTTCAAGGCTATGGCGACATGGTCAAAGATCATGATAAAACCCGTACTGATGCAGTGGCTTTCTTGGAAGGTCGTTACCGTGCCAAGTATGAAGACCAAGGTGTTGCGGTAGATGTACTTCAAGCGGTTCAAGCACTGGCACCAAAATCACCACTCGATTTTGATAAGCGCGTGAATGCGGTCAACCACTTCCGTGCCTTGCCAGAAGCGGCAGCACTGGCTGCTGCAAATAAACGCGTGGCGAATATTCTTGCCAAAGAAGCGGCACCAGAAGGTGCAGTCGTTGAAGCCAATTTAGTAGAAGATGCAGAAAAAGCATTATTTGCTGAGCTTCAAGCCGTCACGCCTGTGGTTGAGCCATTACTTGCAGCAAAAGACTACACTGCTGCACTGTCTAAACTTGCCGCACTTCGCGCACCGATTGATGCCTTCTTTGATGGCGTGATGGTGATGGCTGATGATGCAGAGTTAAAAGCCAACCGTTTACGTTTGTTGGCACAGTTGCGTCACTTATTTACTGCGGTTGCGGATGTGAGTGTATTGCAGGGTTGATTCCTATTTTGTAATTAAAGCCATGTTTTTATCTGATAAAAACATGGCTTTTTTTATTACTGCTGTATCATCCGCTGTAACCAGTCTTTCGCTGAGCCAGTCAGATAAGGTGAAAGTTTTTCCCACACCAAGGCATGATAATCATTGAGCCAGCGGCGCTCGGATTCATTAAGCAATGCCATATCAATACAGCGATAATCAAACGGACATAGCGTCAGTGTCTCAAAATAAAGAAAGTTACCATAGTCCGACTGGGCATCGGCCATAGGCTGATTCACCACTAAGTTTTCAAGTCGAATCCCCCATTGTCCCTCGCGGTAAAGTCCCGGCTCATTGGAGGTGATCATGCCTGCTTTCATACCCGAATAGGGCGTGATTGGCGCATAGTAAGACAGTACTTGCGGGCCTTCATGCACATTTAACGCAAAGCCAACGCCGTGACCCGTGCCATGACGATAATCCAGTTGCGCCTGCCATAATTCTTTTCGACAAATACTGTCGAGTAAAGGTGCTGCAATCCCTTCAGGAAATACGGTCTGCGCCAGTGCAATATGTGCCTTTAACACCAAAGTATAGTCGCGGCATTGATAAGGTGTGGGCGCCCCAATCGGCACCACACGGGTAATATCCGTGGTACCTGTCTGGTATTGGCCACCTGAATCGATCAACAATAAGCCCTGACCTTGAATCTGGGCAAATGAACTGTTTGTCGCACGATAGTGTGGCAAGGCACCATTTTGATTGAATCCTGCAATGGTGGCAAAACTCAGCCCTAAAAATCCAGATTGCTGCTGACGAAACTGGGTAAGACGTTCATCAATCGTGAGCTCTGTAATTGGCTGTTGCTCGGCCAACGCCTGCTCTAGCCAAGCAAAAAAATGTGCCAATGCAACACCATCTTTGACCATGGTCTGGCGCATCTGCTCAATTTCGATAGGTGTTTTCTGGGCTTTAAACAAACTACTCGGATTCAGGTCGATCTTGCGCTTGATCTGTGTCGGACAGGCCTGCGCGTGGGCAACTGATATTTTCGCTGCATCGATCAGCAATGTGCCTGCCTTGAACTGGCTCAATACCGCTTTGGTGGCGGTATAAGGCATAATTTGCAGGCCATCGCGGATCAAGCTGGCTTTGATCTCGCTCGACAGCTTGGCATCATCGATAAACAAAATGACGGTTTGATCATCATCGAGATATAAGTGTGCCAAAAAAACCGGATTAAACTCGACATCGGCACCACGTAAATTCAAGATCCAAGCAATATCATCCAGTGCAGATATGAAATGATGCTGACACTGTTTTTGTGTCATTTGCTCACGAATTGCAGCGATTTTTTCCTGTCGTGACTGTGTAATGACCTGCTCAGGCAATGCATATAGCGCAGCGCAGGGCAACACAGGCCGATCCGCCCAGATACGATCAATTAAATCCAGATCGGTACTCAGACGGTAGTTTGCTCCGAGCGTTGTATGGAGTTGCTCGAATAATTGGAGTGAGGTGACTTCACCATCCATCGCAATATGTGCACCCTCAGGCAAGTGTTGGCTCAGCCAAGTCACATAGGAAGTACGCGGGTCAGGCGTTTGTTTTTGCAATACAATTCCACTGCCCGCAAGCTGCTGCGCGGCTTGTACCCAGTAACGGCCGTCCACCCACAAACCCGCTTCAGTGGCTGTTACCACCAGCGTTCCCACCGAACCGGTAAAACCAGAAAGCCAGCTGCGGCTTTGCCAGTGTTCTGGTAAATATTCCGACATATGCGGATCGGCACTGGGAATCAGGTAGGCATCTATAGCGTGCTGTTGCATCTGCTCCCGTAATTGTGCCAAACGGTACTGTGCACTGAGTTGTTGAATCTGCATGACCTTACCCTTGCTGATATTCGTGTTGATGCTGCATCAAACGTTGAATCGGTTTTCGTAACAGCGCAATCACGGCTGCGCCAATCAATAAAATTACCACACATTTTGAAAATAACGGCGGTAACTGGTGCAGTTGCTGACCAGAAACATGACCACCAATCCAGCCTGCCACCAGATTGCCCATCGCTGTAGCAGTAAACCAAATGCCCATCATTTGCCCAGACAAACCTTTTGGTGCCAGACGGGTCATGGCCGACAAGCCCACAGGACTTAAACATAGCTCGCCCCATGTCATGAACAGTAAACATCCGATCAGCCAGAACGGCGACACCAAACCGCCATATTGCAGCACTTGCTGAGCAGCCAGAATCATCACCAGAAAGCCAAATGCCGCAAAAACTAAGGCCAAGCTAAACTTGGCTAAATAGCCTGGCTCTTGTTGGCGTCGTGCCAGCGTGATCCATAACCATGCCGCCAATGGTGCGAAAATAATAATAAAGATGGCATTAATTGATTGAAACCAAACCACCGGAATTTCAAAGCCACCGATATGACGCTCGGTATAATCCAATGCAAAAAGATTTAATGAAGTGGGCTGTTGCTCAAACACAGCCCAAAATAATGTGGCGGCCAAAAATAAAATAAAACAGATCAGTAGTTTGGTTTTTTCAATACGATTTAAACGATAAAACAAAAATAAATAGGCAAAATAGACCGTCACAATTACTAATATACTTAAAGCGAAATATTCCACGATTTTCACAGGCTGAATCACGATCCAACCTTGATAGATGGAAAAAAATCCAGCTATCAGTAAAACAGCGACGAGGCTAAGACCCTGCTTGATCTTACGAATTTTGGCAGGATCATGGAGTACCGAACTTTGTACAGGCATATTCTGATTCAATTGGCGTACCTGTGGTATAGCCAAACAGCGAAAAATCAGCAGGGAAATTAACATGCCGATACCGCCTATTCCAAAGCCGACATGCCAACCGTACCGTTGTAAGAGCAATCCAGTGATGAGAGGTGCCAGAAATGCGCCCAGATTAATGCCCATATAAAAAATGGAAAATCCCGCATCACGCCGCTGATCTTGTGCCTGATACAGCGTCCCCACAATCACCGAAATACAGGTTTTAAATAAACCCGAACCAATGACCAGCAGCACCAGCCCTAAATAAAAAAACACAGTTGAAAACCATGCGGTGAGTGCAATTGATAAATGTCCCAGTGCAATGATCACTGAGCCGTACCATACCGCGCGCTCTTGGCCCAACCAATGGTCGGATAGCCACCCACCGACCAAGGTAAACAGATAAATACATCCAGCAAATAAGCCGACAATCGCCGCTGCATCGGTACGTTCAAGCCCAAGTCCACCTTGAGTCACCATAGCCGACATATACAAAATCAGCAGTGGTCGGATCCCATAGTAGGAAAAGCGCTCCCAAAGCTCGGTCAAAAACAACCCTTGCAGTGGTTTAGGATGCCCTAAAAATCCGCGGTCTAATCGTTTTGTTTCATCCTTCGTCATATGAATCCTTCATATTGTTTTTTATTTTGAAAGCATCAGCATAACAAAAAGGAGGTCAGGTACAATGATACTGCGTTGTTATTTTTTAGACAAAATTTCAATTTATGATAATTCGATTAATTTTATTCAGCTTTTAAGCACTAATTTTTAATATAATTCATTATAATGAGACTGAGAATAATGACTATCCCACCTATCAGCATGCCCAAAGAGGGACTCTCTCCTGTCATGATTAGGCCCAGTGCAATCGCCACGAGTGGCGTACAATATAAAAAGCTTGATGCTTGGGTTAACGGAAGTGTTTTTAGTACACTGCCCCACAACACATGCGCCAATGCACTCGGAAAAATCCCCAACAGGACAATGGATAGATTGGCTTGCCACGAAGCGGCCATCACCGCTTGCGGCAGATGTGGACTAAACAGCAATAAAGGCAGTGTCCCCAACCAGATGACATAACACATCATGCTGAGTACGTCGTAATTGAGGGCGAACTTTTTATATAGATTAAAATAAATTGCCCATGCCACCGCTGCCAATACAATGAATAGGCTGTACAAACTAGGAGGCTCCACACCACGATCCGCTGTGATGACCAGTACAGCGCCCACAAGCCCGAGTAAAATACAGCCCCATTGCTTCAGTTGAATGCGCTGTTTAAGCACAAATGCTGAAATCAGTAAGGTAAACAACGGAATCGATTGGCTTAAAATACTTGAAGCCACTGCACTCACATATTGCTGTCCGGCATTGATCAGTAAATGATGCAAGGTGACTGAAAAAATACCCAGAATACCCAGCGCAGGAAGATCTTTAATCTTTAGCGGTTGAATTCCTTTTTTGGCCACCAGCACCAGTAAAAATAACGATGCCAATATAAAACGTAATAGTGCAATCTGCTCGGGACGATAGGCCATCAGTGCACTGTGTACACCTATCGGTGAGTAGCCCCAGCACAATACGGTCAAGGCAATACAAGCATAGAGCTTCACTGGATATTTCTGTACCCGTAGTGGTGAGTAAAGTGATATGGCCATGGTGGACTCGGCTGTGATCTCAAGTGGCGATGGCTTTAGCGTAGCGGACTGTTGTATTAAGAAAAATTAACTTATATTGATTGCATCATTCATTTTTAATGAAGTATGGTCATGGAAATTAGTCAACTTCGTATGTTTCATACAATTGTCGAGGCAGGAAGTATGGCGCAAGCCGCTCTTCGACTACATTGTGTGCCCTCCAATATCACCACACGCATCAAACAGCTTGAAGAAGAATTAAATACGGCGCTGTTTTATCGTGATGGAAAGCGCTTACAGCTCACCCCGTCGGGAGAAATTTTTCTGGACTATTGCCAGAAAATTTTGGCACTGTGCGATGAAGCCAAACGTAGTGTTCATCCCGATGCTGCGCCTTCAGGGCCATTACGCATCGGTGCAATCGAATCTTCGGCCACCACGCGCCTGCCGCAGTTACTCGCCAAATTTCATCAGCGCTATCCCGAGGTTAACATTCAAATCACCACAGGGACATGGAAACAACTTCTGCTCGATGTGAGCCAGCATAAAATCGACGGCGCGATTGTGGCAGGTTCGATTGAATTTCCATTGCTCAAAAAATTTGAGATTTATCAAGAAAACATGGTGTTGATTGCGGCCAAATCACTTGGCGAAATTTCGACGCAAGAAGATTTGATTGGCAAAGAAATTTTTATGTGGACCGAAGGCTGTCCTTATCGTGCAGCACTTGAAGACTGGCTCAAACTTAAAAATATTTCACTCCCGATAACCAGTATTACCAGCTATGCCACCATTGTTGGCTGCGTGAGTGCAGGCTCAGGCGTGTCGTTGATTCCCAAAAGCATGTATGAGCAATACAAAAATCTGCCTCAGCTTTGCGCTTATCAGTTTGATCATCTGACCGCGATTCAAAATCAGTTTTTCTGGCATCAAAATGTCTTAAATCATAAAGCTCGCGATGCTTTTTTAGCTTTGCTACAGCAGGAATTTTCTACAAAAAATTGCTAAAAACCGGGCTTTTGATTTTATCTTCTGGTTTAAAGTTCGCTATACTCAAGAAAATGAACAACAACATAGACTGAAAATATGAACTTAAAAACGCTTTCACTTGTGGGATTTACTTGTTTGGCTATCACTGCATGTTCAAGTAATCCACCTCTTCCTGAAACCACAGTTGGGGTGATTGAAGAAGTTAAAGATATCAAGGCCTTTCCGGACACCAAACACAACAAGGCCAAACTGATCAAACTAGGAAATCAATGCACCATCGAATTTACCGGGATGATGGAAGCCGGTAAGGCACGCGAGAACTGGACCTTTAGTGGCAATACCCTCATTTCGGCAACCTCTATCGTGATTGCCAAAGATGGTACAAGTGCCGCCAAGACTTTCGATTTGTACGATAAAAACGTACAAGCCAACTTCCTATCACTGCGTGACAACTTTAAGAAAGAAAATGTGGCCCTGTGCCAATAAACCAATTCTTCTGCCCTTAACGTGTTTAAGGGCAGAGTCCTGCTGTTATTTCTTCCTCACACCTGTATGCCTCGTGTAGCAAGCTGTATGGTTTTTTTCTAAAAAGCTGTTTATTGGCGCCGATCTGGTTAATATAAAGCTGACTTGATAGATGAACTTCACAGGATCGTGTTTATGTTAAAGCCTTTACTGCTGAGTCTTGCATTGAGCGTACCAGCGCTGACCATCACCAGCGTGACCTTTGCAGCAAACAGCACAGCATCCAGTCCCTCAGATGCCAAAACGCCACCGTATGGCGATAATCCCAATATTTTTCGAGTTTTAACGTATAAGGCAGGTCAAAACCTGAACCGTCTTGGCAATTCGATCCAACGCGGTGCTGATAAATCCTCTGCCAAAATCAATGAAAAATGGGAAGACACCAAAAACTTTGGACAAGAGCAGTCTCAGGTTGCACAGCAAAAAGCCAGCAATGCCAAAAGCTACACCGAACAAAAATGGCAACAAACCAAAGCCGCAGTTGCAGGTGACCCAAGTGCTACCGTTCCCATTGAACAGCGTAGCCTGAGCCAGCCGTCAACGACAGCATCTCCAGCACCGTCATCTACTGCGCCATCAGGTGCTGTGACCACGCCTCTTGGTGAAAGTGCTACACCTTAATCAGAAATTGACTCGACGCTTGATCTGACCCTGTAAGAATCCCAATGTATTTTCGGTCAGTTGGTCGACAATCCGCTGTCTGGCTTGCACACTGCCCCACGCTGAATGTGGCGTGATAATCAAATTATCGGGCGTGTGATCGAGCAGCGGATTCCCGGATGTAGGCGGTTCGACGCTCAGTACGTCTGTTGCAGCACCAGCAAGAATGCCCTGATTTAAAGCCGCTAACAGATCGACTTCATGTACAATTCCGCCGCGGGCACAGTTGATCAAGAAAGCCGTAGGCTTCATACGCGCCAATGCCTGTGCATCAATTAAATGTCGGGTGTGTTCACTTAACGGACAGTGCAAACTTAAAAAATCAACTTGAGCTAAGAGTTCTTCAAGCGCAAGTCGATCTGCATGTGCTGGCCGTCCGGGAATATTGGCCACCAGCACCTGCATACCAAAGGCTTGTGCCAAACGTGCAACTTCCTGACCTAACTCCCCATAACCAACAATCCCCAAAGTTTTGCCAGAGAGTTCTACAATTGGATAATCTAAAAAGCAAAATTGTGATGCCTGCTGCCAGCGACCTGCCGCAACGGCGCGATCATAACGAATGAGAGAGGTTGCCAGCGCCAGCATGAGCGTTAAAGTGTGCTGGGCAACCGAAGCTGTGCCGTAGCCCTGACAGTTACACACCACAATACCGCGTGCTTTGGCTGCCGCTAGATCGACATTATTGGTTCCAGTTGCCGAGATTAAAATCAGTTTCAAGTGTGGTAATTGTTCAATTGTTTGCGCATCGAGAACCACTTTATTGGTGATCGCTACATCGATATTGCGTAAGCGTGAAAGTACCTGATCTGATGTTGTGGCTGTATAAAGTTCAAAACGTTGAAAACAGTCGCGTAATGCCTGAAAATCCAGATCATTCATATCGAGTGAACCGTAATCTAAAAATGCCGCGTTGAGACTCATATGCTGCTCTTTTGTAAATATTATAAAAAAAGGGATTGCTCAACAGATGCCGAGCACCCGAATTCGCTCTTTCTTTATACGGGTTCAGTCTGAACAATATCAAGGCTTGCTGATTATAAATACTGTCTAGTACCCCTTGATCAAACGATAAAATCGATCTGTTTACTGCTCTTCACGATTTCTCCGCATCTACGTTTCTGCTGTTCTTGACATGTAATTTTTTTGATGGAACGCACACAAATCAGCATTTGTTGAATATGATACACATGTCAACCGCTCGACTTTGCGCCGAGTGTGATATTAAAGGACAGAAAAATGAAAATGATCAAATCTGCTGTTTTGGCTGTGAGCGTACTTGCTTCTGCTGGTGTTTTCGCGGGGAGTGCTGCGCTCAATGTAGGTGCAAATGCACAAGTTGAATCGAATGGTGGTTTGCTGGGCCGTGTAGGCAGTGGCGTAGGCAACATCGTGGGTACCACTTTACATACCACGCGTGATATTGCCACCACAGCCACTGGTGCGTCGCTCGGTGTTGCGGGTCAAGCTGTTCATGCATCGCGTGATATCGCAGTGAATGCGACCGATCGTGCATTTGGTGTTGCAGATCGTGTGACCGACCGTGGTGAACGTAGCGTTGAACAAGCACGTTATGAAGAGCAGCGTCAACGTGAACAAGCGCGCCAGTACCGTGCAGAACAAAAAGCACGTGCAGATTCACGCTGGTCGAATCAGAAAAAAGAGCGCTCAAACGCTGGCGTAAAAGCCAATACACAAGTGGGTGTTCGTGTCGGATCGATCAATGCCAATGCAGGTGTCGATGCCAATGTATCCCCACGTAATCTCGGCGTACAAACACAAGTTGGTGTGGGGCGCTAAGCGTTTAGCCATATTGAATATGAATTGAAAAAGGGACGATATCTCGTCCCTTTTTTATATAGTATGCACTTACTGCACGGCACTGAATTTCTCTAGCTCACCCACTGAGCCTTCAGCAAAATGACATAGTCCATGCTCATCGCTGCTTAAGTTTAAGTTTTTATAACTAAGCACATAATAATCAGGATATTTTTTAATCACAATCGGATTCATATCTGGAGTGAGCGTTTCATGCTCTTTAAATAATTTGGTCACCCGCCGATCATTCATGACCACCAGATAATGCTCGCCATTAATTTCTATTTTGAGCAAGCCGCTCATTTTGGCTTCGACCGCAATCAAGTATTTATTATTACGAGTTACTGCTTCTTCAGGATAACACTCAATCTTGTGGCTAATCAGATTAAACACCACCAGATTGCCAAAATGATCTTGTAACTGGTTGCTGGTAGCCTGCGACAAGTTCACTTTGATGCCGAGCTTTTGTAAATCTTGCTCGGTCACCTGACGACGGTTGAGCATAACTCGCGTGATCAGTTGCTTCAAATTCGCATCGAGATATTGATCGTCCAGATGCAAATCATTACTGCGTAAAATCCGGCCCAGTGCCGCGCTGTGCCGCGACATCAGGTTATGGATGACTGTACGGTAGTAAAATTTACTGTTTTTCTTAACGCTACGCATCTGCTGATAAAAATAACGCTGATCGAGCGGATGGCGAATAAAATCGTTGAGCAAGCTCGAACTGGCCAGCACAGATAAAGCTTCATGCCCGGTAAATGGCAAATGCAGCGTCAAAAGCTGCGGCACCACCTGCTTGATTTTGAGGTAATGTTCACGGTCTTCACGGTAGTAGGGATCGTACACCACGATATATTCGGCATCGCTGCGGACATCTTCGTGACGAATTTCCATATCGCGATGCACATTGACATCAAAAAATTCGGCATATCGGCGGTCTTCGACCACTTGTGGATCGATCGAATACTGTGGCACAAAGGCAATTACGCGCTGCATCCGCAGTAAAGCAGAGAACTTGATGGCCGCATATCCCCCCATTGAACCGCCATATCCGACCACCGTTTCAAAGGTGTCTAAAATCGGATTGACCTGCTCCATCATCTGTTGCATCGATGCTTCGGGAAACCATGATTTCACTTTCGGCATGATACCGAGCACGTTATAGTCGTATTTGACTAGAGATTTTTCGGCATTAATTGACAAACCTTTGGCCCGTGTAATCAGATCACCAAAAGAGATGACCAGTTCACTTGAGGTTCCTTTGAGAAAAATGACACGGATATGTTCATCTTCAAAAATTATTTGTTTGTCCATGGATACACCGAAAATTATGACCAATGTTCATTTTTGCGTTAAGGCAAGCCACTGCACTACAGCGTGAATTGCTTATTTTATAAGGGCATGCCAGATAAAACAGGGCAAAAGATGACACAATGCAGATTTCTTGGCAAGCCATCTGCTCTGAGCCTACCCTGTTACGCTACAATTTCAGAGATGAAGCGGGAGATACAGCCTATTAAAATTCTTCATAACTCGCCGGATCTTGGTCGCGTAATCGACCATCTGCACGGCTCAACGCATCAATCTGCTGCATCTGTTCGGAACTTAATTCAAAATCAAAAATTGCTAAATTGGCACACTGGTTTGTATCACTCGTGGCTTTAGGAATCGGAATCACGCCGTGTTGAAGATGCCAGCGCAACACCACCTGTACCACTGAGCGATTGAGCTGCTGTGCAATCTGCTTTAATTGGACATGCTCAAGAATTGTATTTGCTCGTCCGAGTGGACTCCACGCCATGGTCACAATATTGTGCGACTGATCGTAGGCACGCTGTTCGGCCTGATTAAAATAAGGATGCATCTCGACCTGATTAATCACGGGCACCACACCGGTTTCTCGGCGCAAAACTTCCAGATGCTTGGGAAGAAAATTACTCACGCCGATCGAGCGCACATATCCACGTTGCTGCGCCTCAATCAAGGCTTGCCATGCTTCGATATATAAACCCTGCGCTGGATTAGGCCAATGAATCATATACAGATCCAGATAATCCAGTTGCATGCGATACAACGACTCCTGAATGGTTTCCAGTGCTTTAGGATAAGCATGATGACGCCCTGGTAGTTTAGAGCTGATTTGCACCTCATGACGTGGCAGACCCGACTGCCGTAGCGCTTGACCTACAGCGCCCTCATTTTCATAGTTAAATGCCGAATCGAGAAAACGATAACCGTGCGTCAAGGCGCGCAGCATGGTATCGACGCCTGCGCTCCCCTTTAGGGTATAGGTACCAAATCCGAGTACGGGCAAGGCATTGCCGTCGTGCAGCTGAATCAAAGGAATATTCTGGGTCATGTTCTACTCATTAGGTTCAAGGTGTTCGATCCATCAGGATCATGTCACGCTTTATGTTTATGGATACCACAGAGCCATGCTAAAACGAAAACCGGTTCAGAACGGATTAAATTGTATTAAAAATGCTATTTCAATCACTGCTTCAGCAGATCTTTCTATAATGAATGAAGGCAGTTAGCCCTCTCACTTCGCACGAGTACGCCACCATGAATCAGATTCACCAGACGGCACAACAAGGATTCAGTCACGCTGCACAACTGTATCAGCATGCGCGCCCGAACTATCCAGAAACAGTGGTGAACTGGCTCAAGCAAGACTTGGCGCTTGATGCGCAGTCCAGCGTGATTGATTTGGGTGCGGGTACAGGAAAATTTCTTCCCTACCTCAAACAAGTCACTTCAGCAATTTATGCTGTAGAGCCAATACGCGAGATGTTGCAACAGCTTCAGGCTGCACATCCTGATGTTATCGCGATTCAGGCACACAGCACAGCCATTCCACTTGCATCTGAAAGCATTGATGCGATTGTGTGCGCACAATCTTTTCATTGGTTTGCCAATATCGAAACCCTCAATGAAATGCATCAACTGCTTCGTCCTGAAGGACATTTGGGCTTGATATGGAATCAGCGCGATGAGCATGTACCTTGGGTAAAAGCCATTGCAGATATTCTGGCACCCTTAGAAGGCGATACACCGCGCTATCACAGTGGCGAATGGAAAAAAGTATTTGAGTATCAGCAATTATTTCAGCTTGAACGCGCACATGTGTTTCCACATTCGCACTGTGGAAGCGTCGAGCAGGTGGTGAGCCAGCGCTTACTCTCAACCAGTTTTATTGCGGCCATGCCCGAGGCTGAGCAACTGGCATTGAAAGCTGAGTTTGAAGCCGTGATCTTTGCTTTCACAGGAAAACGACCTTCCGACCAAATTACCTTTCCTTATGTAACCTATGTTTATGACTTTAAAAAAATTTAAAAAAGTGGTGATGAAAATGAAAACCCGTACGTATGTGTATGCACTGATTGTTGCCGCAAGTGGCTCGCTATTACTCACCGCCTGCAATAAAACGCCCGACAGCACCGAGAAACCCGCAGCCAGCGCACAGCAGCAGGATGTGATGAAGCAGCTTCAAACACCACCACCAAAAAGCTTTGACAATACCCCGCAAGATGCGCAGGATATTGCCGCGCTAGATGATTTTGAACAACGCTTTAATGCCATGAACAGCGACATGGAAGCAGAGCTGATCAAGTTGCAAAAAAGCGGGGATTTAACGCCTGAGTTTGAACGCAACCGAAAAGCCGATACCGTTAACTCTGCGCTGCAAATGCTCAAAGCACTGGATTTAAAGACCGAACAAGGCCGGTATATTCAAGGACTGTTTTACCAGTATTGGGATATTCAAGCCAAGGCCTATAGCACTGCCGAGACCTCCGCTGCCAGCAGTACCGCACATAGCGCACCCATGACCCAAGGTTTAGGGCATTATTTACAGGCACAAGAGCAACTTCGACACTGGAAAGAGATGCTCAAAACAACGTCTTAATCCTTAAAAAAAACGGCCTTATAGGCCGTTTTTTTATCAGAATAAAGTATCTCGATATGTTCAATTCAAATGCTTTAATCTCAAGCTAAATATTTTGACGTTCGATCCATTGGATTGAACTCACGCGAAAGACTTCACAGGCACCATCACCCACCCCGCCTGGCGCTAACGATGATGTCCAGACCAGATTGTTGTCTTTTACCTCAACCAAGTCGCCTTTGAGTCGAACTAAATCACCTCGTTTAACCTGCGTAATTTGTTTGGCAATTGTTGGATTGGCAGGAATGATGTGCATGTTCGACACCATTTTTAAGGCCTGCTCGGGCGGCACGGGTACGGTGCGCATACTCCAGTTTAAATAGCGGTCATACTGATTGATCTTGATTTGCGATGCAATATTCGGATGTGCAAACAAGCCCCAGCTCACAGCATAGTCGATGGGTGAAAACTTGGCCTGTTCATCATGAAAATACTGCTTTGAACCTAAAATCCGAAAATCACCGTAAAACGGTTTGAGTACAGAAATGGCCTGCCCTTTTGCTTCGGGCTGAAGGCCACGGGCAATATTGTATTCGATAGAATTTGATGCGCTGGCCTGCCCAAGCCACAACGCAGCACACAAGCTGATCAGTAAGCGTTTGCGCATAGAGAACCTCGACGGGAATGCAATGAAATCATGTGGATATATTGATTATACTATGCTCAAACCCATGGAAAAATTAGCATCATTTAGTAACCGTCTATGTAAAATACGTAGTCGTATTTAAACCTCATCAAAATCAATCCGTATCGTTTCAAAACGCACCCGTCCTTGACGAATCGCTTCTGCAATCGCCTGCTGTCCTTTGGTCAGGCGTGCGCCTCCGCTTTTGATATCGACTAAAATCACCTCGATATCATCGGCATGTCCTTCGCCATCTCTAAAATCGGTATAGCCATCAAAAATAAGATAATCGACAGGATCGCCAATAAATTTCGCATCGCTCGGTAAATAACGGAATTCTGGCAAAATTGGCGCAAACTGCTCGGCCATTTTGCCCTTCAGGACCGCTCGGCTGGTATTGACACTGCGCTTTTGTGCTGCAATCAGCGCTTGCTGATGCTCAAGTTCAAGCTCGGCAATATACTGCTCGTACTCGGCTTTAATCCGTCCGTTACGACTGTTTGAAAGAATCAATGTGGTCACTACCACCCCGATACACACCCCGATCAGCATAGCCATCCAGATGGACATAAGAATTCCTGTTTTGAAATGTGAGCCACACTTTAAATAAGCGCAACACTTTTGTCATGTCTGCGCATATTCCCGAAAAAAGATGCTAATCTAAATCAGAAATTTAAGCATTTATATCTGGCATGAAAACGATACTTATAGCAAATCAAAAAGGCGGCTGTGGCAAAACCATAACAGCAATCACACTTGCCTCTGCACTGGCACAAAAAGGTTATCGCGTTGCACTGGCCGATGCCGACAATCAGAAATCGGCACGGCAATGGTTAAAACAACGGCCAAGTCATGTTGCAGGCATTCAAAGTCTGGACTGGCGTCATGAAAAATCGATTGGTGAAGTGCCCAAAGGAATCGAGTATTTAATTATTGATGCACCGGGCGCGCTTTCAGATGATCAGGCACAGCATCTGATCAGTGAATCACATGCCATCGTCACTCCGCTACAACCCTCTTTTTTTGATATTGATAGCACCAAGCGCTTTTTAAAAGATATCCAGGATATCAAGCGGATTCGTAAGGGCAAGGTCGAAATTTTATTGCTGGCCAATCGCATGAAAGCCAACAGCTCAAGCAGTAAAGATATTCAACAGTTTTTTGACAAGATTGAGCAAGCGCCGATTGCATCGATCAATGAACGCAGTGCCTACGGTCAGCTCGCCATGCAGGGTCTAAGTATTTTTGATAAAACTCAGAAGAATTTTATTGAGTTGCAAAAACAGTGGCAACCGCTTCTAGATGCACTGATTGAAGATAAGAGCAAATGGTTCTAAAACAATATTCTTAACAGATAAAACAGCGTTATTTTTGGCTACGTAATAAAACCAACTGTTTATTTGCCAGTCAGTTATTTTCAGTTAATATGACTTGGCCTCGCCCATCATGATTTAGAGATTTCTGTGCAACAATACGCGCCAACCCTGCAACGTGCTTTATTATTCGGTTTGTTGATTATCCTGCTGCTTTTGGGTTTTCACATTCTGAAATATTTTATTGTTCCTGTGGTATGGGCAGCGATTATTGCGTATATGACGTGGCCGCTATACAAGCGGATTCAGCGTTTTTTTGGTGAACATCGCCCGAATCTGACCGCCACCATCATGATCAGCATTATCATTTTAGTGATCGGAATTCCGCTTACCTTTGCGGTGTTTATTTTACAGCATGAAGGGCGCAATCTGTTTATTGAGTTACAGCAGCAAATTTTTTCTGGGCATCTGGACGCACCAAATTTTGTCCGTGACCTACCGATTGTAGGTAAGGAAATTGTACGTATTCTCAATGAAATCAACACCAATCCGAGCAATATTACCCAAAACGTGACCCTTTGGCTACAAAGCCATATGGGCTATGGGCGCTTTGTATTAAGTGAAATCAGTAAAAATCTGGTCAAACTGTGCTTTGCTTTGCTGTCGTTGTACTTCTTTTACCGTGATGGTCAAACGATTTTATCGCAAGTGAGTAAAGCCCTCGAAATGGTGATTGGCCCTCGAATTCATCATTATTTAGATACGATTTCTGAAACCACACGTGCGGTGGTATATGGGGTGGGTTTAACTGCTGTGGCACAGGCTATTTTGGCCGGGCTGAGCTACTTTGTCGCGGGCGTCCCTAACCCGATGGTACTGACCCTAGTCACTTTCTTGCTGGCGTTGATTCCATTTGGTACACCGCTGGCTTATAGCGCAGTAGCCTTATGGCTATTTTCTCAAGGCCAGATGGTCGGTGCGATTGGGGTCATGCTCTGGGGAGTTTGTATTGTCAGCACCTCCGACAATGTAATTCGTCCACTGGTCATTTCTGGCGCGACGCAAATTCCATTTTTGCTGATTATGTTTGGTGTATTGGGTGGAATTGCCAGCTTTGGACTGGTCGGCCTCTTTATTGGCCCGGTCATTTTGGCAGTTCTTTTGGCCATCTGGCGCGAATGGCTGCATGAGAATATCGAACCGGAACCGATGCCCAAAACCACGATGATTTACGACAATCTAGATGATCCAAAACTCTAACGCCTCCTTATGTTCGTGTGGATAACAATCAAGTTATCCACATGATGGGGCACAAAAACCATTTACATTGCTCATTAAACTCCCGCATATCTGTGAAAAAACTGCTACACAAGCGTCTATTTATTCATCAAAGCACTACCTTGATTTACATCTGACGGACATAAACTGAACGCGATTTACAAAACGAACTGTCATAGTTTTGAATCAGTCACTTTTATTTTTGTGCATTTTATAAACGTCAGAGGAATAAAATATGAAAATTGCATTAATTGGTGCAACAGGTATGGCGGGTTCTCGAATTTTAGAAGAGTTGGTGTCACGCGGTCACTATGTTAAGGCAATTGCTCGAGATATTCATAAAGTTGCAGAAACAGAACGCGTTATGGCGGTTGCATTAGATTTAAATGATCACGATGCTTTGGTCGATGCGTTGAAAGGCCAAGATGCAGTGATCAGTTCAGTGCGTTTTCATGGCCTCGATGCCAATGCATTGCTCAAAGCCATTTACGAATCGAAAGTGAAACGTTATATCGTGGTGGGCGGCGCAGGTAGCTTACATGTTCCGCATCAGAATGTTCGATTAATCGATACAGAAGAATTCCCAGAAGCGTATCGTCCCGAAGCAGAGGCAGCAGGACATTTTCTGGATAAATTAAAACAGATTGACGATCTGGACTGGACCTATATTTCGCCATCTGCCGAATTCGGCCCGGGTAAACGTACCGGCGAGTTCCGTTTGGGTAAAGATGAACTGCTGGTTGCCGATGATGTCAGTAAAATTTCAACCGAGGACTTTGCCGTTGCATTGGCCGATGAACTTGAACAGCGCAACCATATTCAGGAACGCTTTACCGTAGGTTATTAATTTCAGTTTCTGATTTTCAGTCGCTGTTGATGACTGCATTCTTGTCGCAGTTTGAAAGAGGAGCCTTCAAATGGCTCCTTTTTTACATGAGTGTGTTTTACATGAGCATGCTAGACGGATGATACGGTAAACGGATTGACAGCCTGTGTAAAAAAGCCCAATCTACAAACATAAAACACTTAACAACTATAACATTTATGCGCAGTCGCTTTGAATTTTTGTCGTCTTATCAAATTAATGCAACGCTGGTGTATTGCATCCAGATTTTTATTGTCTTGCTCGGCACCACCTTGGGGCTTCGAAGCTTAGGTCTAGATGAACTGATCATTCCAGTGACGCTGGGTGCAATTGCAACCGCCCTCACCGATTTTGATGACCGCTTGACTATTCGTTTACGCAATTTAATGTATGTGTCGGTACTATTTTTTGTGGTCAGCACCATACTTGAGTTACTGGCGCCCTATCCCGCTTTTTTTATTGTATACCTGTCGTCATCGAGTGGCTTTTTAATTTTACTGGGTTCACTTGGTCAACGTTATGCGACCATTTCATTTGGTACTGTGCTGCTGTCTGTTTATACCCTTTTTGGATTAGGAGAATACACACACTGGTATCAGCAACCCCTGTATTTTGTTTATGGTGTGCTTTGGTACGGCCTGACCTCTGTGCTGTTTTTTATAATCAAGCCTACACTTGCCGTGCAAGACAATCTGGCTCAGATTTTTCAAAATCTATCGCAAGTACTCACCTTAAAATCACGCTTATTTGATCCCGATAATCTCGACAATGTTGAGCAGTTGCTGTTTGAACTTTCACTCGAAAACAGCAAAACCGTGCAAAGTCTAAACAGTGCCAAAAGTTCATTACTCAGCCGTTTAAAGGCATCGCGGGTCAATAAAAACAGTATGCAATGGTTACATTTATACTTTGTCGCACAAGATATTCATGAACAGGTCAGCGCCAACTATTTGCATTATGAGCAAATTCAGCGCAATTTTAGCCGCAGCGATCTGATTTTTCGGATTCAAAAAAATATTCGCCTGCAAGCACAGGCCTGCGAACAATTAAGCCAATGCATTCTGAGCCGCCAGCCCTATCAGCCCAGACCGGAAATCAAGCAGTCATTGATGCAACTAGAGCTGTCGATGCAAGACTGGATTGCCGAAAACCCGCACAACATCGAGGTGAAAAATCTCAAATTAATTTTAAAGAATTTACATAATCTGGATGATCAACTGAGTAATCTCGATGATCTTCAAGCCACCTATCCACAGCGGATGCAACATCATATCGATAACCTGAACTTACTGGATGACGATATTCATGGCATACGGGATTTATGGCTTAAGTTTCGTCAGCATCTGACGCCTCAATCGGCCTTATTTCGTCATGCCACGCGTATCGCCTTTGTGTTTGCTGCCGGTTCGCTCATCTCGCTGCTGCCTTTTGCGCAAAATGGCTACTGGATTTTACTGACCGGACTGTTTGTCTGTCAGGTGACTTATTTTGCGACCAAAAGTCGCTTACGATTGCGTACGCTTGGCACCCTGCTCGGCGTTATATTTGGTTTGCCCATCCTGTATTTTGTTCCCAGCGTTGATGGGCAACTCATGATCACTGTAATCTGTGGGGTGTTTTTCTTTTATCTCAGACAAAAAAAGTACGCGCTGGCCACCAGTATGGCCACGCTTATGGTATTGCTGATTTTTAATTTAAAAGGTGCAGGCTACGCGATTATTTTACCGCGTGTGATCGATACCTTACTCGGTTGTGCAGTGGCTTGGTTTGCGGTCAGTTTCATCTGGCCTGACTGGAATTTTCGCAATATTTCCAACAATATTCGTAACAGTAGCCAAGCCTGTGTGGCGTATTTTTCTTCTGTGATTGAGCAATATCAAACGGGCCGCAATAATAGCATGGCGTACCGGATTGCTCGGCGCTTGGCACACAACAGCCAAATTGAACTCTCGACCATGATTTCGAGTCTTAGTGCAGAGCCACACCCGAACCCCGAATTAATTCATTCGGCTTTTCGCTACTTGGTTTATAGCCACAGTCAGTTAAGCTACATTTCGGCTTTGGGGAGTCATCGGGAAAAGATGGAGGATCCAGAGATTTTGGCACTCATGCAAAAATGTCAGCAGATGCTGCATGCCGTTTTACAGCAGCACCAGCCATTGCCTCAGGGTCAAATCGAACAACAATTGCGTGAAATTGAGCGTTTGGCACAAAGTAACTCAGGCGCCGATAACCTGATGCTGGTGCTCAAACAGATCAGTTTGATTTTGGAAACCCTTCCCGAGCTGATCAACTTACGTACGCAACTGTTGCAGCAAGAGATTCGTTAAAGCTTAAGTTAGAATTGATCATTGGCTTGGCGGATACGCATTTGTTGCAGCAGTACCTTACGCGGAAAGCCAAACCACAATGCAATTAAAAACACCGAAGATAAACTAAATGCCATGATATGAAACTCGACATAAAGCGCGCGCACCAGTTCAATAATCAGGAAAAAACTAAACATCAACAACATGGATACCGCTGCGGCCACTGTGCCTTTGGCCACAGGTGAAGACATCAATGCAAAGCGGTAAATCACCGAAAAGCTGAGACCTTCACCAAAACTGATCAAAGTCATTCCGAGTAATAAACATGGTATGAGATATTGCTGCCAGATCGCTCCAACCATGAGCACCAAAGTACCCAATAGCATGATCGGCAGCCCGATTAAAATGGTGCGACCTAAAGTCAACCTGTCGATGATTTTAATTAAAACAATATTGCCCGCAATCAGCCCCAGAAAAATCGGAAACTGAGCCAAACCATACTGCACACTGCTCAGTTTTAGCTCATCCACCAGCATCACCGGGGATAACGCAATCCAGAGCATCAATGGCATCGCCACCAGTGGGAGTGCCAGCGTGAGGCCTAAAAAGGTGCTATCGCTGTAAATGCGTTTAAAATCATCGAATAAATATATAAATGGCTGACGGGTTACGCTTTGCTGCTGGCTCGGCATTTTGGCTTTCAGCCCAAACCAGCTTAAAAAAGCCAAGGCAGCAATGGCCACAAATCCCCAGTGCCAAGAAACATAATCAATTAAAAAAGCGCCTAGTACTGGCCCAAGCAATGGTGCTAATAACGAGATATTGGCCATCAGTGCCATCACCTTAATGGCATCCCGCTCTTCGAAATTTTCCTGAACAGCCGCATAACCCACAGCAGAAATTACAGTTAAACCAATGCCTTGTAAAAAGCGTAACGCCAAAAACTGCGCCATATTATGTGTAAGTAAAATCAGCAAACAACACACTGCAAAGAACAAGACACCAGCCAGCAAAACACGCTTACGCCCCAAACGATCCGACAATGGCCCCAGCAGCCAAGCCACGCAGGCACCGCCAAGAACATAAAACGACATCGACGACGGCGCCCATGTGGCACTGACACCAAAGTCTTGCGTAATGGCCAACATCGCTGGCTGAATCAGATCGTTGCCGATATAGACCGCAAACTCAAACAGCACCAAGGCCAGCGGAAACATCAACGTTGCACGATTTAGGGAAGTAGTGTGTTTCTTTTGCATGATGCTCAACGTATCTCACATGCTCATTATCGAGCATAGGTATTTTTGAAAAAATAAAGCCCCTGATGACGAGCACCAAGTATTAAAAAATTGATATGAATCACGAGCTGAACTGCTCAATAAAATTCACCTTGCATACAAGGTGAGAATAAAGCCAAGATCATTATGCTGCGTGTGCGTTTTGAAGCACGATTTGCATAATGCCTGATCTGTATTTCAATGTGATGATCTTAGCATTTTTGACTTAAATCGTCGATGCGAGAATTGTTGACGGTCTGCTAAGACCACTTAAAACAGCTGATTTGTTTTAGCCTGAAATCACGCAATTACAGGCTAAATGTTCTTTTAATCCGATTGAAATTGAAGTGTAAAAATTTCAGTTCGACTGTGTAAATAGATGTTTTCATGATTTTTAATCAATAATCTTTTTCTCATTCCAGCATTTTTCAGCAACATTATGCGCTTTATACTGCCTTCAATTTTTACAATTTCTATCCAATCCTATGAGCAAAATTTTACTGATTAATGGTGCAAAAACCTTTGCACATTCCAAAGGTGAACTGAATGACACCCTGACCGAATTCGCCACAGACGTATTGAGTGAACTGGGGCATCAGGTACAGGTTACGCGTGCAGACAGTAAATACAATGCAGATACAGAGGTTGAAAAATATCTCTGGGCGGATGTGGTGATTTATCAAATGCCCGGTTGGTGGATGGGTGCACCGTGGACAGTTAAAAAATATATCGATGATGTGTTTACCGCAGGCCATGGCAGTTTGTATGCCAGCGATGGCCGTAGCCGCTCAGATCGTACGAAAACTTACGGATCAGGTGGCCTGATTCAAGGCAAACAGTATATGTTGTCCTTAACATGGAATGCCCCACTCGATGCATTTGAAGATCCAGATCAGTTCTTTCATGGTGTAGGGGTCGATGGTGTGTATCTCCCTTTTCATAAAGCCAACCAGTTTTTAGGTATGACGGCACTACCAACCTTTATTGCCAACGACGTGATTAAGCAGCCAGAAGTCGAGGCCTATAAAACGGCGTATCGTCGACACCTTGAAACCGTGTTTGCATCGACTGCTCTATCATTTGAGCAGCACGATCAGGAGCAGCATGCATGATTACCGTGATTGCCGAAATTAAAACCCACGCAGGTGCCGAGCATCGTGAAGCCGTGCTGGCTGCTCTACACAGTATTCGCACTGAAGTGCTTGCAGAAGATGGCTGCCATGGTTACCAGCCGATGATTGATCATGCGTCTGAGGTCAGTTTTCAACGTCACGATGCACAGTCAATCGTCATGCTTGAACATTGGGAAAGCGTTGCACATTTAGAGGCACATTTACAGACTGCACACATGCAAGCTTATCAAGCGCGTGTAAAAGCACACGTGATCGAGGTTGATATTCGTATTCTGGATCATGCGTGCTAAGGCGTTAGGCCGATGTAACAGGCCCTGCATTGGGCCTTGTTTTAGTTTTGGTCTTTGAGCAACTGCTCAATCTGCTGTTCTAGCTCGTGGTATGATTGACCATACATCGGCAAGCGTGGCTGCGCCGTTTTGCCATCCCACTGCAACACATACCCATCTTTGGATTTACGTTTGAGTTTACGTCCAATCCCCAGCGACACTGAAAACAGATTGACAAAGCTACGCGCACCAACGCCCACAAATGGCTCAAAGATTAACTTTGGCTGATCGGCCGCCTCTCGACCCTCCCATTTTTGCATGATGGAGTCTTCATGCATCATCAGGGCTTTACTTTTAGGGTATGGCTCAACAAAAACGACCTTTTCAATACCGGCAGAAATAATATGTTTGGCACAGTTATGACACGGAAAAGTCGTTACAAACAATGTCGCCCCTTGCGTTGAAATGTTGCTTCGACTACAGCTGAGCAAGGCATCCATTTCAGCATGGACCACCCGCCCATATTCGGTAATTTTTTTGATTTTACTTTCTTTTAAGATTTGCTGAATTTGAAGTTTTAATGGCGCTGTTCGTTCTTGCTCCACCGATTGATCAATCACCTCAGCCAGTTGCTGAAACAGGTCATCGATAATTTTATTTTTTTCAATGGTATTGGCATCGAAACCACGCATAAAATCACGGCCCGATTCGAGATCGCGTACCTCGCCGGTGTCATCATCTAGATACGGCCAGTACGTACCGCCTTGAAATTTCGGTACATCATTCGATCCCACTGCCAAAATCGTATTGTTACGCGCAATGACTGCCCCAACCTGTCGCGACAGATCGGCTGAACGTACACTGGCAGTAAACGACATATAGGTCGCAAACTCGTTAAAGGTTGGCGTGATGTACGGGTCTGCAAACAGAATTCTTAAAAAGCGTAAACACGATGCCCGTAGCTCCAGCTCAGGTTGACGTGATTGTTCAGGATTATACTTATCGAGCTTTAAAAAATAATCGGCCAAGTGAAACGCTTCACTGGTGTGCTGACCATAAGCATTGGCTTCGCCTTCGTCGCGCTCAATCAAGATGCGGGCACTTTCCGGGCTAATGCCATAATGTTGAATCAATGAACTGTGACGCGCCGTTTTTGATTCATACAACGACAGCTGAAAAAAACCATTGGTATAAATTTGTCTGAGCGCCTGAATTTCGGCTTCATGCTTTAACGAATCGATGATATAGGCTACACGGCGCTGGCTTGCATCTTGGTCTGGATGTTGTGCCTGCCATGCTTGACGGTGCTTGGCAATCAGACGTGCAATCTGAAGGGCCAAAAAGTCGGTATCGTGGTCATGGCGTAGCTGATTGCCGACATCCATATAACGATAAATCCGTTCAAATGCATTCAGTGGATGTGCTGGCTCGTCGACATGCTGCGCCAGAATATCTTTGGATACCGTAATAATCTCGACGTCGTAAGCAAATTCGGTTTCTAGCAGATCGGTGAGTGTAGTGGTCAGGATATTCAGACTACTTCCCACCGCCCCAACTAAACCAATAATCAGTTCATTGCTTACTTTTTGTATTTGCTCTAGCAACCGCATTCTCCAGCAAACAGATTGACAGACTTGATTAGTGTAACGTGTTTAGATCAAAAAAGATCGCATGCGGCACATTGGTCCGCTGCGATCTGAATGAAATCATACTTGGTAATCAACAAGCGGTTATTTCGCGCTCGCCTGCTGCTGAAACTGCGGTGAACGTGGGCCATAAAGTAGCCCTATTCCCGGATTTGCAGGCGTTGGTGTAAGCATTTGATAATTGACTGCACTGGCAATTGGGTAAGCACGGTCATTTAAGCTACTGGCAATCTGTTCAACCAATGCACCGACCAGAGCACCAATCAAACCGCCATTGCCGTTATTGCTCGACTGCGCAATTCGCTTGCTGCCACTCCAGAGCACATCTCCGGTTTTCAGATCGATCAATTTGGCATCGGCGGCCACTGTGGTCACACTCTGTAGCACCTGATAGCTCGATCCGTATTCCTTCACACGGATATACAACCCGGCATCGGCCCCAAAAATCTCCTGCAACTTCTGCGGAGCAATCGATTGTGCATCGCTGCCATTGGTGACCCCGTTTTCTTTAAACATGCTGTCGACAACAGCCAGCGGGAATACATAGTAACCCGCTTCTGCAACCGGCACGGTTACACTCGACCAATAGCTGTAGGTCGCTTTGACATCGGGTGAATCATTGACCGGTGGCAAAACCAGAATGGATTTAGGCATATGCTGCTGATAGGCCGTGGTGTCTTTTTGCAATACAGTCGAACTGGCACACCCTGTCATCAGTGCGGTTGCGGCAAGGCCAAACGACATTAAAAGTGATTTCATGAGCGTACCTGACCCGTACTTGCCGTAAGTTTTTTCGAAAGACGATCCATTAAAATGCTCGATTCAGGATACACCTGCTTCTCAAGCTGAAAATACTCGCCTGCTTTTTGGCTGTTGCCTTGCTGGAGGTACATCAGCCCAAGATGTGCGTATAGTCCTGGCGGAACAGCCAGACCTTTGCCCTTCGCTTTTTCAATATCGGCTTCAAGCTTGATAATTTGCGCGGCCGGCGTGGCTTTTTGCGGCGCACTGTACATCAGGTACGACTGCTCAGGATAACTTCCCCAGCTATACAACGATTTGGGTGCAGAAACACAGCCTGTAAAAAGCACACTTAAGCTGCTCAATAGAATTAGTTTTTTCATTTGCGATGGCTCGGCTATTACTGCATCGACCAACGATTCGACTGGATATCGGTCACCAAATGATTAACAGCTTCGCGTACAGCCAAATCCAGAACCTTGCCATTTAAGGTTGAGTCATATGAAGCGGTAGAGCCAAAGCCCAACACCTCACGGGCACTCAGCGCATATTCACCAGCGCCTTGCACCGAATGCACCACTTCAGAAGTGCGTACATCCACCACATTTAAATTGACTTTGGCATAGGCAATCTGCTCTTTACCACGGCCCAAAATACCAAATAACTGCTGATCGCCGACTTCCTTGCGCCCAAATTCAGAGACATCACCAGTAATCACATAACGCGCACCCTTGATGGCTTGTGTGCCGTTACTAAAGCCTGCTTCTTGTTTGAGTTCAGACAAATTATCGCGATTTAAAACCGAGAAATAACCCGATTGCTGCAAATGCGTTTCCAAAATGGTTTTGGCTTGTCCGCCTAAACGATCGACGTTGTCTGAAAAAATCCCGCGCATGTAGCTTGAGCGGTTATCAAATTTACCAATCGAAACTGGTGTTTTTATCCCTGCGTATCGTACTTGAGCTGTTGCAGCAGTAACCTGCGGGCTCTGAATTGTTTTAGATGTTTCTGTTGTTGAACATGCGCTAATAAGAGCAGATGCTGCCAGCACACTGAGAATCAATACATTTTTCATTGTTTAATTAAAGATATGGTTTTAAAGAGAACGCATAGTATAAAAAAATTTAACGCGGCTTAATATCTTTAGATTGGACTTATTTTAGTGCGTGATCGGTTGAGTAAATACATGCGGGTATAGCGCCATCCATCGAGCACAGATGAATCTAGACCCGCATACAATAGAATTAATTACACTTTGCCGTTTGAAAACCACGATGTGATTTAGCGCGTGCGCACTGGTAACTCAGTTGTTTATTTTGCAATTGCCATGCATTGTCGAGGCGCTTAAACATATATTCGGTACGCATCGCACGGACTGAATCGTCTAGCAAGCCGGTTTGAATCACGGTAATACGTGACACAGTCGGCGACTCGGCGCGGTTAAATACCTGCTCTATCGAGGTATTTTGATAATCTTTGGCAATTTCAGGTTGCGCATGGAGTACCTGTTGCATTGGCGTTTGGCCTGCTTTGTCCTTAAACGGCATCAATTTACTGGTGGTGGCACAGCCGGTCATGAGTCCCACACATAAACCTGAAATCGCAGCTAATCGTAACATCGTCATCCAATACATCTTGAAAATAAAAAAGCGTAGCATCAAGATGCTACGCCCTAAAGGATTACAATGTGGTAACTATGTAGTCACACAGCATGATTCTGCTTATAAATCAAAGAGTTTACCCGGATTCATAATGCCTTTTGGATCAAATACTTTTTTCAGTGCTTTCATGTATTCGATTTCTTCAGCAGAACGTGAGTACTCCAGATACGGCTTTTTGGTCATGCCCACACCATGCTCGGCAGAAATCGAGCCATCGTATTTTTTAACCGTATCAAATACGTACTTATTGACCACCTGACACTTTGCAAAAAATTCGTCTTTGCTTAAGTTTTCAGGTTTTAAAATATTCAAGTGCAGGTTGCCGTCACCGATGTGACCAAACCAGCAGATCTCAAAGTCCGGATAGTTTTCTTGTACAATGGCATCAATTTCACGGATAAACGCCGGTACATGAGTAATCAACACAGAGATATCGTTTTTATACGGAATAAACGGCGCAATCGATTCTGAAATATCCTCACGCAAACGCCATAGGTTGGCTGCCTGATCCAGTGTCTGGCTCATTACACCATCGTATACCCAGCCTTGTTCCATGCAGTGTTCAAAAATTTCCATCGCCTTGTCCATAATAGGCTCATACGGCGCTTCAAATTCAAGCAACACATAAAATGGGCATTGGGTTTCAAACGGGCGCTGAACATGTCCGTGATCGAGCACTTTTTGCATGGCCAATTCGCCAAAGAACTCAAATGCAGTCAGGTCAATTTCTTTTTGAAACGCATGTAAAACTGGCATGACCGCATCAAAATCTGGTACGCCCAGTACCATCACCTGTAAGTTGTGCGGTTGACGCTCAAGTTTGATTTCCGCTTCTGTGATCAGGCCTAAGGTACCTTCGCCACCAATAAACAAATGCTGTAAGGCATAGCCCGTCGCATTTTTGATCATGCCTTTATTCAGACGTAAAACATCACCCTTACCGGTGACCACGGTTAAACCGAGCACCCAGTTACGGGTCATGCCGTATTTAATTACTTTAATACCGCCGGCATTGGTGCCAATATTACCGCCAATCTGACTTGAACCCGCAGAGGCAAAATCGACCGGATAATACATGCCTTGTTCTTCGGCATAGTTTTGCAACTGTTCGGTCACCACACCTGCCTGCACACGCACCATACGGTCTGCAGGATAAAACTCAAGGATCTGGTTCATTTTGTCCATGCTGATGACAATTTCACCGTTGGCTGCAACAGCACCTGCTGAAAGTCCGGTACGTCCGCCAGATGGCGTAATCGCAACATTAAAGCGGTTGGCAAGCTGAACCACAGCTTGAACTTCTTCCGTAGTGGATGGAAATACGATGATGGATGGATTCGGATCAAAATGCTTTGTATAGTCCCGCCCCCAATTTTCAAGGCTATCGGCATCTGTTTTAATGCGGTTTTCACCGACAATTGCCGTTAATTGGGTGAGTAACTCAGGTGTTAAAGCGACTGGAGCGTTCATCGTTTGCAGACCTAGCAAGAAGTAACAGGTGGGAAGAGACCATCGCATCACGGCACAAGCGCAATACGGGCAAGGCCTCTTAAGCATCTCAAGTCTGAGAGCCAAGCAGTCTATTTATTTTACATGTAAGCGCCGAGCGGATAAAGCGTATACGCACGCATAATGCATATTCGCTTTTAAAACTTGTAAGAAAACACGAATAAATCTATAAAACGCACCGCTTCGGGGCATGATGGCGAGGCATTTCTCCTGCAAATACACGCTTTCCGATGACAAGTCGGTATATAAGAAATGAACAACTTGCATGACTCTGTGATATGATACCGCGACTAAATTTGGCCTTTGTAGCGGAGCCGTAATGAGCCAACATCTATCACTACCTAAAGACAAAATTCGTTTCTTGTTGTTAGAAGGCGTTCATCAAAACGCCGTCGACACGCTTCATGCAGCGGGTTATACCAATATCGATTATCGTAAAACAGCACTGGATGGCGATGCGTTAAAAGACGCCATTAAAGATGCTCACTTTATTGGTATTCGTTCCCGTACTCAATTAACCGAAGATGTCTTTGCAGCTGCGAACAAGCTCATCGCAGTGGGTTGTTTCTGTATCGGAACCAATCAGGTAGATTTAAAAGCAGCAATGGCACGTGGTATTCCTGTATTTAACGCGCCTTATTCCAATACCCGTTCAGTGGCTGAACTGGTGCTTGCGGAATTAATCCTTCTTTTGCGTCGTGTCCCTGAAAAGTCGGCAGTCTGTCACCGCGGTGGTTGGGACAAGTCTGCAGTGGGTTCGTATGAAACACGCGGCAAAACATTAGGTATTGTTGGTTATGGCTCCATCGGTTCTCAGCTTTCAGTGTTGGCTGAAAGCATGGGCATGCACGTGATTTATTACGATGCAGTCACCAAACTTCCAATGGGGAACGCGCGTCAAGTCGGTTCACTCGACGAACTTCTGGCCACTGCGGATGTAGTGACCTTACATGTTCCTGATGTACCGTCTACACGTAACTTCTTCAAGAAAGAACAGTTTGCCAAAATGAAAGAAGGTGCAATCTTCTTAAATGCGGCACGTGGTACATGTGTGATCATCGAAGATTTGGCCGATGCGCTAAAATCTGGTCACCTTGCGGGTGCAGCTGTTGACGTATTCCCGAAAGAGCCAAAAGCAAACGGTGAAGAATTCGTATCTGCCTTGCGTGGTTTAGACAACGTCATCTTGACACCGCACGTGGGTGGTTCAACCATGGAAGCGCAAGCGAACATCGGACTTGAAGTGTCTGAAAAGTTTGTTGCGTATTCAGATAAAGGCATGACGCTTTCTGCGGTGAACTTCCCAGAAATCGCATTGCCACTGACTGAAGGCAAACATCGTTTATTACATATTCATAAAAACGTGCCGGGTGTGTTGTCTAAAATCAACAACCTGTTTGCAGAGCAAAATGTCAATATTTCAGGGCAAAGCCTGATGACCAAGGGCGACATTGGCTATCTCATTATGGATGTCGATGCATCGGCCTCTCAAGAAGCGCTAGACATGCTCAATCAGGTTGAAGGCACAATTCGCGTTCGCGTCTTGTTCTAAGCCCGTATGTTTTGAAAAGCCACAGCCCAGTCTGTGGCTTTTTTATGTGCAGATCGATTATGATCGGAAAAAATATATCAAACGTTCAACATGTCTTTATCTCATTCCAAATCTCATCTACACGCACTCTTGGTCCTCTTGATTGCGATAATTAGTGTGCAAAGTAGTGGCTCATTGGCCAAAATGCTGTTTGCACAGTATCCAGCATTGACCGTTTCTGCAATGCGTTTATGCTTCGGGGCGCTTATTTTATCGGTTATTTTTAAGGCATGGACTATCAACTGGGCTCAAATTCGCTGGCGGGCGATTGTCAGTTATGGCATAGCACTGGCCGGAATGAATGCGCTATTTTATTTGTCACTCCAGCGCCTGCCGCTGGGTATTGCCGTGGCTTTTGAGTTTATTGGACCATTAAGCGTGGCCCTGTTTTACGCACGGCAAAGATTCGATTTGCTTTGGGTGGGATGTGCCATTTTGGGTCTGATTTTGCTGTTTCCTTTTGGTCAAGCACAGCATGGCTTAGACAGCTTGGGCATTGTACTGGCACTCGCGGCTGGCGCCTGCTGGGCGTTATATATTATTGCAGGCCAAAAACCTTCAGGTGTTTCGGGAAATCATACTGTACTTTTGGGAATGACGGTTGGCGCACTGATGTTACTGCCTTTTGCTTTGCTCAGCGGAAATATTGGTCAGGTGTTTGAGTTTCCAAATCTTTTTCTATTTATTATTCTGGCCATCTTGGCCAGCGCTTTACCCTTTTCACTGGAAATGCTGGCCTTGAAGCGTTTAACGCCATTAAGCTTTGGAACTTTAATGAGCCTCGAACCTGCAGTTGCCGCATTTTCGGGATTTATTTTTCTGGGTGAAATACTGCTTTGGAATCAGTGGTTGGCCTTGGCGACCATTATTACAGCGTCGATAGGTTGCACCCTCACCACTCAACGTACCCGAAAAATGCAGGATTAAATAATTTAAACTGGATCTCTTTATGCCCAATTCAACGCTGATCGCCGTGATTGCAATGCTGCTATCCATGACCTGTTATCAAATCAGTGCCTCATTTGCCAAACAACTGATCGCCGTACTCGATCCTTTGAGTGTGACCATCTTGCGTTTATGCTTCGCATCGATTCTGGTGTTTATCATGTTTCGCTCATGGAAAATCTTGCGTAAGCTGCCAGTACTCGCTTGGCGCGATTTACTGTGTTATAGCGCAGCACTGGCCTTCATGAACGTCCTGTTTTATATGTCACTGGGCAAATTACCGCAAGGTATTGCAGTGGGGCTTGAGTTTATTGGGCCATTGGGTTTGGCCTTGCTGTCGATCCAGCAGCGTAGTGATTCGATCTGGGTTTTGTTTGCGATTTTAGGCATTGCCTTAATGGTGCCTTGGCAAGATGCAGCACAGGCCAATTTTTCATTGTTAGGTGCGGTGTTTGCTTTGAGTGCGGGGCTGTGCTGGGCATTTTATATTTATTTTGGTCATAAAGTGGTTCGGCAAAATATTGGTATGCACGCCTTAACCATTGCCATTACCCTCTCTGCTGTGGTGCTACTTCCCGTGGGGCTTATACATCAGCCGCAGCATCTGCTTCAGCCAGCATTTTGGCCTAAAGCACTGTTAATTGCAGTACTGGCAACCGTTATTCCCTATGCTTTAGATCTGTTTGCACTCCAGCGCTTAACCAAGCTCAGCTATGGCACTTTATCGAGCCTGTCACCAGCACTGGCAGCACTGGCTGGGCTGATCTTGTTACATGAGCAAATTACCGCATTGCAGTGGCTGGCATTGGGTTGTGTCATTTTGGCCTCGATTGGCGTGACCTTTAAAAAGAAAGTCGATCTTGCTACCTAAATAGTGCAAGATCGAATAATTACTGACCAAATAGACAAGTTACACAGACGCTGTTTTTTTGTACTTGGCATACTCGTTCAAATATTGCTTGCCCAGTTTCTCTTTTTCAGCATCATCGAGAATTTTACCGGCCTGCTGGAAAAACTTATGTTCTTCTTCTTTCAAATGATGATGTACTTTGTGGGCCAGTTTTTTCGCCGTTGCAATCCAGCTCGGACTGCTCATATCGGTTTGTTCTAACTCCTCGACCATTTCATCCATTTCGTGGTGCTCGGCCAGAGCATGGCGTGTAATATCCAGACCGGTATCATTAAACATCAGCGGAATATACAAATAGCGGTCTTCTGCCACCGAGTGTGCATACAGTTCATTTTTCAGTGCATCAAACAGTTGTTGGCGCTCATTGCTATCTCCACTGGTTTGAACCAGTTGTTCAGACAAGTGACGCTGTTGGTCGTGGCTTTCACGTAAGGCTTCAAAAATATTCATGTCATATTTCCTATTCTGGCTATTTATAATTTTGGCTAAACAAGAAAAAAAAGAGCAACCTGCGCATCAAGTTGCTCTTAGAGTGTATGTCGAATTTTGAAACTAAATTGAATACTTCGTGTCAGTGCTGTGTATCAAAAACGTTGTAGCCGAATTTATCCTGTCACAAACATTTGATAACCAATACGGCAAATCAAGACAGATACTAGAATTAAAAAGATAATCCGGACAAAGCCACTGCCATATTTCAAGGCCACACGAACACCGACCACCGAACCAATCACGTTGGCAACGGCCATCATCAGACCAATCTGGAAAATGACATGACCTGTGGGTGCCAAAAAGCTCAGTGCTGCCAGATTGGTCATAAAATTACCAATTTTAGACAAGGCAGAGGCATGTAAAAAATCAACATTTAGAAAACGAATAAAAAAGAAGATGAAGAAACTGCCCGTTCCTGGGCCAAAAATACCGTCATAAAAACCGATCAGTAAACTGCCAATTGCTGCAAGCACCAGTAATTTCGGGGTAATCGAGATTTCAGAATGCACCTGCCCAAAATTTTTCTTGAGCAAGGTATACACTGCAATCACAATCAGCATCACAAACACAAAAGGTCGTAGAAACGATTGTGGAATCAAGGACAAACAAGCAGCGCCCAGAAACGAACTGATCAATGCACATACGGCAATCACTGCCAGTAATTTCCATTGAAGTTTGACCTTGCGAACAAAGGTATAGGCTGCTGATGCTGTACCAAAAATCGACGATAATTTATTGGTACCAATCACCGTTGCGGGCGACATTTGTGGAAATGTACTCATGATGGCGGGAATCTGAATCAACCCACCTCCCCCAACAGCCGCATCGATTGCACCTGCACAAAACGCAAAAAAGATTAAGCTGAGTAGAACTTCAATTTCCATCTGAGGTTATGCCTTATAAATTTAAAATACGTTTCGGCACCAATCTTTTTTTATCTGTAATTTCAGCGAGTCCTAGACATCGTTCGCCATCAAACACCAATACTTCTGACGCTGCATCATGATCGATATTGCTTTCTTGCCCGTTGCAGAAAAATTTCAGGCGACCGTCCGGAATTTGAACCTTTGGTAAATATTCGACTGGTGCATAGGGCGGCAATAATAGCACATCACGCTCAGATTCATTGAGCTGTTCTAAATATTCAAGCGTGTATTCTGGAATTAAATCAAAATGGCCAGTCTGAGTTCGGTGTAATGCTTTTAAATGCCCACCACAACCGAGTGCTTCACCAATGTCTTCACCCAAAACACGAATATAAGTCCCTTTGGAACAAGTCACATCCAGCGTGATACTATCGGCATCAAAATCGATCAAGCTTAAATCATAAATGGTGATCGGTCGTGCTTCACGTTCAATTTCGACCCCTTTACGCGCTAGCTCATACAAGGGACGACCGTCACGCTTGAGCGCCGAATACATTGGGGGAATCTGCTGGATCTCACCGCGAAACTGCGCCAATACCGTTTCGATGAGGTCACGTGTCAATACAGGTACAGGGCGAGTCTGGACAATATCGCCCTCAACATCGCCTGTGGTGGTGGTTTGACCCAACTTGACCACGGTTTGATAGCGCTTGGTTGAATCGAGTAAATAATGCGAAAACTTGGTCGCTTCACCTAAACAAATCGGTAAGAGTCCGGTAGCAAGCGGATCAAGCGCGCCCGTATGCCCAGCTTTCTGTGCACGAAATAACCAGCGGACTTTCTGCAAGACACCATTTGAACTCAGACCTAGCGGTTTGTTCAGTAAAAATACGCCACTAATTGGACGTTTGGATGGCTTACGAGAATCTGCGGTCATAATCGTACTGTGTGTCAATAAAATCAGCCGCCATGGTATCAAATCCGTTCATCCGTTTTTTAATTATTTCGCCAGAGATATGCTATTTTTTTAGTGAGATTGATTGACATCATCATCGAATAAAAATAAGTGCGGTTTGGAATGTTGTATGCAAGGATCGAAAAAAATTTATATCTGGACAGGTGTCCTCGGTTTGGTGGTCTTGGTGACCTTACTGGTGATGTGGTTAAGGCCTGCGGCTTCATCGGCACAGCGCAGTGATGTGACTGCAACGCAATTTTCGGCAGCAAGTGCTGTGCATCCTTCTGCACAAAATACTGCCAACACTACAATGCCCTTTAGCAGCACCAGCCAACGCGATACCGAGATCAATTGTCAGCTCAAACGTGATGGATCGAATCGCTTGGTGGTCAATGAGCAAACGCGCAATTGCTTTGAATATTTCCTAACACAATATGGTGAAAAATCCATAGCCCAAATTGATCAGGATTTTAAAGCCTACCTCGCCGCGAGTTTAACCGATCCTGCTTTAAGTCAGACCACCGATCTGTGGCAACGCTACTTAAAATATCGGGAGGCTCTGGGCACCCTACCTGAACCCGCTGGCCCTAAAAATGAGCTGGTTTACTTCCAAAGTGTTTTTGCATCGCGCATGGTACTTCGGCAACGTTTCTTTTCTGCCCCCGAGATTGAAGGCTTATTTGGCTCAGAAGATCTTTACAATCAGTACACGCTTAATCGTATGCGCATTTTAAATAACAATGCACTGAACGATGTAGAAAAGGCCAAGCAACTGCGGGCACTGTTTGATCAGTTACCTACAGACTGGAAAGCCAATCTGGAACAGCTTTCAACACTCGATGATTTACGTCAGCTAACCGCCTCCATAAAACGTAAAGGTGGCTCAGCACAAGAATTACACGATATGCGAACCCAACTGGTTGGCCCCGAAGCCACTACTCGTTTAGAAAATCTCGATACACAGCGTACAGCGTGGAAAGCCACCGTGACCCAATATCTTGATGCGCGTCAAAGCATTTTAGACAGCTCCATGAGTGACAGCGCCAAGCAAAAAGCCATCGAATCACTTCGTAATTCCACTTTTAGTCGCCAGCAAGATCAAGTGCGTATTCAAACCTTTGAAGCCGCGAAAGATCGTGGTCAGCGCTTGCCACTTACGGAATAATTCACAATTTGATCATCTAAGCAAAAGGAGTTGAGCCACACTAAAAATAAAATATGTTAACAAGGACATAACATCCGATTTGAACATCATTAGCAGATTCAAATCCAGAAAAAATAAATGCAGGGAACATTTCAATGAAAGTTAAATTATTACTCAGTAGTATTCTAATAGTATTGGCTCAGCCGGTTCTGGCCAGTTCTGCACCTATTCAAAATGCCAAGACATCCTTTGTCATTTCAAGCTATGCCCAGACCAAGTATCCAATTGTACTTGCACATGGCTTATTTGGTTTTAATAAACTGGGTACAGAAGCCTTTGGTCTGGATTATTGGTATCAGATTCCGCAGGATTTAGCCAAAAACGGGGCAAATGTCTGGGCCACGCGCCAATCTGCTGCCAATACCTCCGAAGTTCGTGGTGAACAGTTACTGGCCGAAGTACAAGATATTTTAGCCATTACCGGTGCACAAAAGGTCAATCTGATTGGCCATAGTCACGGTTCACAATCGGTTCGCTATGTGGCAGGGGTACTGCCGGATCGAGTCGCTTCGGTGTCTACTGTGGGCGGGCCTGCAAAAGGAGCACCTCTGGCCGATTTAATTTATAAATCCTTAGCTGGAACGGTACTTGAAGCACCGATTGCAACACTGGTCAATGCAGCCACCAACTTCATTACCATTGGTCAACTCGACGATCCACGCCAGTATCCGATGGATTCACTTGGCGCAGCCTATAGCCTCTCGACCGAAGGCGCCAATAAGTTCAATACCACTTTTTCTGCTGGTGTACCCACAACCGCTTGCGGACAGGGCGCGGCTAAGGTCAATGGTATTCAATACTACTCGTGGAGTGGTGCCAGTGTTTTGACTAATCCTATTGATCCAACCGACTACTTACTCGGTCTTACTAGTGTTTTTAGTGGCCAGAATAATGATGGCTTGGTACCGGCGTGCAGCAGCCATCTGGGTACCGTCATACGCGACAATTACGTGTTGAATCATCTGGATGAAGTGAATCAGGTGCTTGGTCTACGTTCGGTCTTTGCTCAAGATCCGGTATCGATTTTCCGTCAACACGCCAATCGACTTAAACTGCAAGGCTTATAACTTAAATCAGAAACATAAAAAATGCGCCCAATGGGCGCATTTTTTTGCAAGCATACAACGTTAAAATTAACCTTGTTTGCGTGCTGGTAATTTTTCACGAATACGTGCAGCTTTACCAGACAACTCGCGTAGGTAGTAAAGTTTAGCACGACGTACGTCACCACGACGTTTCACTTCAATTTTAGCAACAACTGGTGAGTGAGTTTGGAAAACACGCTCAACACCAACACCGCTAGAAATTTTACGTACTGTGAATGCAGAGTTTAAACCACGGTTTTTCTTCGCGATTACAACACCTTCAAATGCTTGAAGACGCTCACGGTCACCCTCTTTTACTTTAACTTGGACAACAACAGTGTCACCAGGAGCAAAAGCAGGGATATCAGATTTCAACTGTGCATTTTCAACAGCTTGAACTAAAGGATGTTTACCACTCATTGTGGAATCTCCAATATGTGCGGGCGAGAAGAGGTCTCTGACGCCGCTGGGGATAGAGGCTAAAGCGCATATCACCCTGTTTAACTTTCCCTTTAAAGCAACATTACCTTAAAGAGCCTATTATTCAGCTTAAACAATGTTTAAGCAGTAACTCGAAGCATGGCTTCTCGTGGGGTGCAAGGACAGACTCACATTTGACTTGGCTGTCCTTACTTATCTTTTAGCCATTTTTTTTGCTGCGCACTCAACTCGACATGCTCAACCAGCTCTGGTCGGCGCTCAAGTGTACGTTGGTAACGCTGCAAAAACCGCCATTTTTCAATATTGGCATGATGCCCCGATTTAAGTACCTCGGGTACATCTAACCCTTCAAAATGATCAGGCTTGGTATATTGTGGGCAATCGAGTAAACCATCCACAAAAGAATCTTGTACATGTGACTGTTCGTCAGACATTGCATCGGGCAAACGCCGAATGATGCTGTCGAGGAGTACCATTGCTGGCAACTCACCGCCTGACAGGACATAGTCACCAATCGACCATTCCTGATCTACATAGTGTTGAATCAGTCGCTCATCGACCCCTTCATAACGTCCGCAAAGCACAATCAATCCATCATAATGAACGAACTGCTGCACGGCGGTTTCATTTAAGGTTTTGCCTTGTGGCGACATGTACACTACAGGTGCATGTTGACAGCCTGCTTGCATGGCAAGCGCTTTTGCATGAGTAATTGCTTTTGCCAGTGGCTCGGCCATCATTACCATGCCAGGGCCTCCACCAAATGGACGTTCATCCACTCGTTTGTAATTACCCTGTGCAAAATCACGTGGGTTGATGCAAGTGACTTTTGCAATCTGACGCTTGGTTGCGCGTCCACTAATTCCGTAAGCCGTAATTGCATCAAACATTTCTGGAAAAAGTGTTATGACTGCAAAAAACATCGCAGACTCCTATATTTTCCAACTGCGTTTGTGGCTAAGCCTACGATTTTAGTAATCTACGCCCCAATTGACGTAAATTCGACCTGCTTGCAGATCGACACGTTGTACCACATCTTTATGCCATGGAATCATTCGTTCTTCAGCATCCACACTGTCCGCAGTCGCACGTACGACCATGACATCATTGGCACCGGTTTCAAATAACTCATGGATTTGACCCAAATTCACTTCATGCTCTTCTTCATCCAGACCCAGTACTGTCAGGCCTTTTAAATCTGACCAGTAGTACTCGTCTACATCGGCTTTCGGAAGTTGTGATTTTGAAATCCAGATGGTGGCACCCACAAGGTTATCTGCTGCTGTACGGTCACTGACATTTTTCAGCGAAACAACCAGACCTTTACCATGTGGCTTCCAACGTTTTACATCGACAGTTTGCCAACCTGCTTTGGTCTGAATGTACCAAGGCAGGTAGTCAAACATGTTGCTCATAGGTTCTGTATTGGAATACACCCAGAGCCACCCATTTAATCCATAAGCGGAACGTAACTGGCCAATCTGAAGACGATCTTCAGGTACATTCTGTGTTGGTGTCATGGGCTACCTACTACAAATTATGCAGCAGTTGTAGCTTTTTTAGCTTGAGCAGCCAAAGAAGCAACACGCTCAGATGGTTGAGCACCTTGAGATACCCAGTGAGCGAAACGATCAGCATCTAAACGTAGTTTCTCAGCTTGACCTTGAGCAGTCGGGTTGAAGAAACCAATACGTTCGATGAAACGACCATCACGTGCATTACGGCTATCCGTAACAACGATTTGATAGAATGGACGTTTTTTTGCGCCACCGCGTGCAAGACGAATAACTACCATGATAAAAGCCTTATAATTCTTACGGATTATCCCTGCGCCGACCATCGGCAACACTTCAAACCCCTTTCATAGAGGGCGATATTCTACGTCAAATCGCAAACGAATGAAAGATTAAATTTTGACTTATCCATAGTTTTGAATTTGGATTTAACGCCCATCCCAAGTCGAGGACGATGATGGAGTACACGCTTTGCCATTATTTAAATCAGATCCTTTGATCCAACATCTTTCCCCCTGATCATTTATAACAAGGTGCCCATTACCTGCTTGCATAGTTGTCTCAATTGGAGTTGCTGTAAGTATATATCCCTGATTATCTGAATCTATTACTAAATTTAGAGTGTAAAATGCGGCGCTAGAATCTGGATATAGTTTAGTTTTCAGACCATTATCCAGATTAGCTTTAGAATAATTATGATCAATCACCTTGTAACTTTGTATATGTTGTACTTGTTTTATCATTTCCGACTGCACATCACCGCGATTCACTCGTATTTTATAATTCTGATAACTCGGATAGGCAATTGCCGCCAGAATCCCAATCACCGCCACCACAATCATCAGCTCAATTAAGGTAAATCCATGCTTTGCTTGCATCACCATGTCTCCGAACCTGTACCGCAGGTCGTGAAATCGATATTATTTGTTGTTTTATTTTTACAGCGAAACCCAGTACTGGTCAGAAGCAGCGAGTAATTATTTGAATCGGCACTACTGGCTTTGATTGCCCAGTCCTGTGTATTTAAACTCAGATTCAATGTGTATTTCTGCAACCCACTGCTACTGTTTAGCGGCAATAGTAAAGTGGTATCACTCGCATTCGCGACATCGTAATAAGGCCCTTTACTGTCGGCTGTTCCTTTTAAGGCAAAGCCTGAATAACTAAAGTTACGTGAACGATGTCGTTCTAGCAAGGCTGCAATTTTCTGCATTTCTTGCTGTGCCGCTGCCAGATTAGAGCGGCGGACATATTCCTGATAGCTCGGAATCGCAATAGCAGCAAAAATTGCAATAATCACGACGACCACCATCAATTCAATCAGCGTAAAACCCTGTCTGTGATGCAGCATCATGTTCTCCATTGAGCATTAACGCCACACCAAATCATCATTTAGTATGGCGATTTTCAGATTAAGGACTATCTTGCTCATACCATTTGAGTGGCACTATTTGACGACGAATTGTTTGTGCTGTAGAGACTTTTTCAGTCACTCCTCTATTGGTTCCCCCAATAACAGTTCGCGTATTTCCCGAACTCGAAACACTACCAACTGTAATTGGCAAAATACCTTTGCCTAATTTCAATCCCGTCTGGTCATTAGTCAGATTGCCTTTTTCACACACACCATAAGGTAAGCAATAACGATATACGGAAGTTGTCCCTTGTGTTCCCACTTGACAACCACTAATTACACCATCTTTGGGATCATAAATACTGGCATAAAGACTCTTATTCATTACGGTTAATTCACCCATAACTTTTTTACTGTCTTTAAAATCCACATACCAGCCTTTGTCTTTCAAATTACTATTACTACTTAAAGTTGCCATGGTTAATACGCCATTCGTAGTCAACCCATTTATTTTATCAAATAAGATTAAATCATTTTGAGTAAAGGTCGCATTATCAGCTGGTGTGACCTTCACCACCTGACGGTCAATTATATTATAAATACGCCCTGCAGTAGCATCTGTAATCGGTAAGCTACGATTGCTTGCTGCCAAGCTCAGTACTGCTGTGGTCTGGCTACCATAACCATAGACACTAAAGGTTGGTGTCTCATAAAAACGGTCTTTACGCTCAGTCGATTGTGGTGCCTGAAATAATAATGCTGTTCGTTTGACAAAATTTTTATCTGCAACGCCTGGAGCAGCGACTGTATCGGCAGTCATATTAGCATTTAAATCGATCCGCCATAATTTCCCTCCTAAATCAGCAAAATACAGATGATCAACCAAACCATCACCATTTCGATCTAACGCATTGATACGACCCACTACACTATGTTTCATATCAGTAATGTTGGTGCCACCTTTGTTTCCTCCAGCATTGACACTACCCCACCACAGTAACTCGCCTGTATTAGCATCAAACATATAAACACCAGCACCTTGATCAATCTGATTCGTTGCTGTCACATAATCTTTCGTTTCATAGCGAGTATCGTATCCACCACCCACAAACATCACGCGCCTGGTTTGGCCTTTCCAATTAACATTTGCAATGGTTGGCTTGGACCAGCTTTGCCCCATATAACTCAATGCAGTATTTGCCGCAGCTGCATCAGGATTTATATGGAATTTGAGTTTCGGTGCATTCAGATCACTCAAATCAAGCGCATAATAACTGCGCCCCCCCATTCGTAAACCACCATATAAAACTTGCTTGGACTGTTCAATTTTTAAACTCATGGAGTTATTGACAGTGGAGACATAACTCACATCGGCCGTCCATAAACCATCAATGCCATATTTCATATTGCCAAGACGACTACCATAACCCGATAAATTCTCGCCACTAAATGCACGTCGCTGTACATCATTTTCAATCATTTCATTCGGAACAAATGCAAATTTCTCTTTTCCATCATCCGCATTTACTACATGCAAGAGGCCTTGTGTTGAACCAAAAACCAGATAATCCTCTCGTTTCAGATTAGTCACTGACTGACCATTTTGTGTGGTATAGGTAAAGGTTGCAGATGGTGTAATTTTAATCGGCGTTGAATGATATGGCATTCCAATACGCTTATAAGCTGGGACAGCAATTAAGCCTTCTTGATTATTTGTATCTAGCTGGAGCTTATACCCCATAAGTGTTACTAAATCATTTCGATAATCATCGTTTTTCGTGCTGTCTTTACACTGTTTATCAAATAAACCTTTGCAGAATTCATCTAATTTTTGATCGAGCGTATTATCCGTTATATATTTATTTTTGGTTGTATCATAAATCCGATTGATATACAGCTTACGCGTTTGTTGGGGTAATGCATCAACCATTCCCCCTTGTAAAATATTTGTTTTATCTTCTTTCCACTTTGCGACACCAATAGAACCATCCGATGTAAGGCCATATTTTTGTACATTACCAAACCATGTCTGTTTATTGGTCGCTTCAAAAACCTGATTATATGTGACATTTTCAATTAAATACGGATCGAGCGGATCATCTGGGATACTATAAACACCCGCATTTGGCTCTGGAGACTCAATCAAATCATTCCCAAAATCATGAATACTGTCCACGATTCCCTGTGTATTACCGACATAATGCCAACCACCACCACCAACCACGCCCCAACGTGCAAAGTTTTTGACATCATTGACACTAATTGGGAATAAGTTGCCTAATAAAGTATTTAAACCACTTAACAGACCTGTTCCACCACCTAAAACATCCAGTAAACCACTGACGAGCGTGGGCACTGTACTACCTAATAAGGTTTTATTTTTATCTAATGCTGTAAAATCAAGCTCACTCTCGGTCATTGCGCTTGGAACAAACATAAAGTCTCGGCCAATACCAACAACAGCTGTTTTGATGCCTTGGTTTTTAGCCAACTCATCTGCGTAACCACCAATACATTCCCAAGTTGCATAATCAGTCGAATTTAAAACAGTTTTTGATATAGAACCTTTATTATTACCTAAACTCACCGCACGACATTGGAAACTTGATGAATTCAGGCTTCTCTTCATCAAACGCTGGATCCCATCCTGAGCACTCAGTGTCGTACTCCCCAACAAAGAATCAATGGTGGTTGGACTAATATTAGGGACACTACCACTCAGCACATAGATCCCTTTTGGACATTGTGCAGTATTGCCTTGTCCTGTTGGCGCGATATATTTTTTTAATGCTTCTGTTGTATTTGGCACAATACGGTGCTTTTCAAACAGTAGTAAAACAGACTGATCCTCGACCAATATTGGATTCTGACCAAAGTCTTTACCATTATCCTTGAGTACAGTGGTAGCAGCATCATTAAAGCCACTATAGATCGAGTCTGCTTTATTGTGATAAACGTAAGTATAACTCTTGCCTAATAATAACTGTCCGAGTCCACCTAATAAATCACCCAAAAGTAGAGTATCACCCAACAACTTACTTAATATATTTTCATTGACAACTTGAACATCTGTACTTGGTATCTCTGACGTATCAAAAGCATTCCAGCCAATTGATTTCCAGCTATTACAACGATAATCTAGAGAAACTCCATCCCATGAGTTATTGCATTTTTTCTGTGTTCCCAGACCAGATAACCAATATTGTTGTTTTACAATCCGCGCCCCTGTTCCTTTGGTTGTCCCACCTTTCAGATAAGCCGCTGTCTCTGCATAAGCACTGGCGGTCGGGGTATTCCCTGCCAAGCCCAAATCTTCGAGTAAAGCATTTAATGAATTTGCAGTATTGGTCAGATTTAAACTCAATAAATCGGTTAAACCTGTGAGTGGATTCATCAATAGACCGAGAACACCACTACTCACATCTTTGAGTACACTCGCGAGCACACCCTGATCCTTCGCATTCAAGCTGACCAATCTCTTGACTAATCCATCGACGCTAAAATCTTTATCTAATGCCAGTGAAGCTAATGCTGCATTAATCGCTTCTTTTTGACCCACAGTATCTAAACGCTTCGCTGGGACTAATATTTTTCCTGCGCGGTCATTTCCTAAAACCAATTTTCCAGAGGTGTTGTTATAGCTCACCACAGGAAAAATACTTAAACCTACTAATGTACTATCTGGTAATGGATCAATTCCTTTATCGGGATTACCATTCACTACATCCCAAACTGCGTCTTTCATTTGAGTCAGTTTATCGTAACAGCGATAAACGCCAACACCGGCCAAAATACCACTCGCAACATCGATTTGTGTTTGTAACTCACAGGTTGATTTAATATAGTCTTTAGCACCAATGCCAATCGGTCCTAATAAGTTTTGTAATAAATTAGCAACAGCATCTGTTAATACAACCGTGCAATAACCTCGATCATATGGACGAGGGTTCCTAGTAGAATTAGCAGTATCAACACGAATACTCAAAACAGGATCCAATACGCCGCCTAAAGCCGTCTGCAATAATGCCTTATCAATGGTTCCTACAAGATCCTGAACAGTAACTAGTAAATCATTCTTATTGGTAGAGGTGAGCTTTGAAACACCATCCCCCACACAAATGGGGTACTCTTTTAATAAATCTAGAACACCCGCTCCCCCCATATTACGAGACACATCCATCATGAGCATGATGGTTCGCTCACTATTGACGCCACCTTGTCGATATACCTCTAAATCACTCGCATAAGCCGACGCAGGGGCCAGCACTAAAGTGCTACATACCACAGAAATCGAAACAACAGCACTTTTCGTCCCGAACTTTTGTATGCAACATGTGATAGTCTGGCTCAAAAGCCTAATCATTATTAATTTTTTGTTTCTTAGTTTTTTCATTCTTATTTATCCTATTTAGGCGGTTCGAAATCAGATAAAAAATGATATTCAGCAACTTGCGAGTTATACAATGCATGCATCTGATTCAGACATGATATAGTTTTTGCAGCGGTCTGATTAAAACAATTCGTCAGCTCATCTGCTGTATTAAATCCAGTCATGACCGAGATTACGGTTAATTGTAAACGTATGCTATTTTCTGTTTTTGCAGTTAGTACATCTGTTCCCCGAGCAAAATCAGCAAATGGCTGACTAGTTGCAGAAGATATTTTTTTTATATAAACCTGCGTCACAACCTGTTTACGTCCTCCAGAAGTATCATTACCTGTACACGCGGCTTGATTATCAATCGTACCACCACTATTTAGCAGCCCCATATTTAAAAGCAGATAGGGATTGGCCTTATTAAAACACGTCACGAGTTCTTGATTATTGCCCTGATTTTTTAAATATCCAATAACCCCATCGGCTGCTGCCAGTGACGTCATATTATTTAAATTTTGAAAATACATCAGAGCAGCATCTGAATTTTGTAATAACAATGCTTGTATTTGATTATTCGATACCATTTTTAATGAACTGATGCTTTGCCGAATCGCTAAAGTCCCTACCACCATAATCAGTAAGAGAATCATCAGTACGATGACGAGGGTTGCACCTTGTTGTTTTTTCATGGCGTTACATATCCCTCTTCAACCCACCCCATCGCATTTCTTAAGGAAATAGTTTGCGTAACCACTTGGCGCAATCGGGTATCTTCGTTTTTCAAAGTGACAGGTTCTCCCAACACATCAAAAGACTGTTTGTTACGTTTTCTTACATTGATGTCATTGCCTGCTGTTTCATTGGACTGCACCAATAAGCCAAGTTGAATCACATTGATGTACGGTTTGATCTCTTGCGAAATACCATCGATATTTTTTTTAACTGCTGGTGTTTTACTGGCATCCAAATAATCGTTAATTGAGATATAACTCATGGCAGTCGGATTGTTCAATGCACCTTTAACATAGCCCAGTTTAATGCGCATATAATCGACCGAGGGAATAATAATTTGCCCCGCGCCAGACAAATCCAGTGTGGTTTTTGGCTTACCATCTACTCCGGTTATCGTGTTTCCATTTCGCATATATTGGTCGGCCACACAGCGCAATGCTTTGTCACTGCCAACAAAATAACGCTGTGCTACGTAAGTACCTGCGGCAAGGGTTTTACCGGTACAGTCATAATCTCGTTGCGTTGCCTGATAACGAATCGTAAGCTGGTCACTTTTTTGATCGACATTACTTTCTCCAACTGCGCTTTTGGTCAGTGCCGTCTCGGCAAGCGTTAATAAGTACTTTCCACTCACTTGATCACTCACGTTACTTGCGGTCAGAAGCAATCCAGCATTTGCTTGTTGATCGTTGATATATGCAAACGATGCGCTCAAGTTGGCTTTTCGAACATCATCTAAAATATAGTTCACCCCAAAACTGGCACTGTCTTGAATATTCGACATCGCTTTTTGTAAGTTATAACTGGTAATACTGGTGATATAGAGCTGGATTGCAGCCGCCGTCACAAGCAAACCCAATGTAATGGCAACCAAGAGCTCAACCAGCGTAAATCCTGAATGGCGAGAGATTTTCATTTAGTACGCCTCCAGAAATAAGCATGTTGTTCCAGTTTTGTAGGTATTATTATCACTGTCGTAGCAATCAGATTTTGAACCAAAAGAAGCTGCTGTTTTATCCCATGCAACATATACACATTGGCGGCTTGATCCTTTGGCAGGGCACGTATCTATGAGCATTACCATTCCCTGATTATTGGCTTGAGTAAATGCATTTTGTAAATCTTTAGTTGCCTGCGCTTGAGCAGCAGCGCCATTGGTGCATGTTGATGCAACCGTCGACTGGGTCATTTTGCCCACTGCATAAGATTTACATTGGATCGCCTGAGGGTTGGCACGCATACGCTCGGTCAAGTCTCGTGCAATATTGAGCGCAGCCACTTGATTGCCTGCTTCCATACTGGCACTCACCGCACGCAACTGAAGCGCTGTAAATCCAAGCACACCAATGGCCAGTAGTAACAGCGCCACCAACACCTCGACCATACCCACACCACGTTGTATATTTATCATAATGAGCAACTTTGCTTTACTTGTTCTGATGATTGTCCCAAAATACCTGTAACCATTAAGATGATTTCTTTTTGTTGTTCTGCCTGATTATTACAAAGTTTAAACGTCACATCGTGTTCTATAGTGCCATACGGATTAAACTTAACTAGAATATCTATTGGACTAGTTGTATCCTTTGGAATAACAATTTGAGAATATTTTGGAGAGAAATAGAATTCAGTACTAGAATTAGAATCGTTCCCCTTTTTTACAATGACTTCTTTTCTCAATAAAATAGCCTGACTTCTTGCCTCAGTTAAAATATTAATCAAGTCTCGATAGTCAGCATTTAAGCGTTGTTGAGCAATCATTTTAGTAAAAGACGGCACTGCAATCGTTGCTAATATCGCAATGACCGCAATCGTGACTAATAATTCTATGAGGGTAAATCCGTTCATTTTTGTCATAAAGTTCCACTCCCCGTCTTATTCTAGCTTAACTTGTTTTTTTACATAACCAATACAATCAAGATTAAGGGCATAAAAAAGCGGATGAGTGACACTCATCCGCTTTTTTTAAAACAATTCAGGTTTAAGCTTGGGTAACATGAATACGTAATTCTTTAGGTAAACTAAAGGTAATATTTTCTTCGCGCCCTTCTAATTCTTTAGGTGCATCTGCACCCCAATCTTGCAAGCGCTGAATCACTTGCTTGATTAAAATTTCAGGCGCGGATGCACCAGCAGTCACACCAATTTTATCGACACCCTCAAACCATTGTTGCTCAAGCTGATCCGCGTTATCGACCAAGTACGCCGCCTTGCCCATGCGCTCTGCTAATTCACGCAGACGATTGGAGTTAGATGAATTTGGCGATCCGACCACCAAGACCACATCGCAGCGATTGGCCAGGTCACGAACCGCATCTTGACGGTTTTGAGTGGCATAACAGATATCATCTTTACGCGGCCCCTGAATCTGGGGAAATTTGCTGCGCAGTGCATCAATCACTTTGGCGGTATCATCAATCGAAAGAGTCGTTTGGGTAACGAAGGCCAGTTTGTCTGGATGGCGAACTGCCAGTGCTTCAACATCCGCTTCATCTTCAACCAGATAGATATGACCGCCTTTGGTTTTATCGTACTGGCCCATGGTCCCTTCGACTTCAGGATGGCCTTCGTGTCCAATTAAAATGGCCTCAGTACCTTCACGCGCATATTTGGTTACTTCAATATGCACTTTGGTGACCAATGGACAAGTGGCATCAAACACTTTCAAACCACGGCGTTCAGCCTCTTGCTGTACGGCCTTTGACACACCGTGCGCACTGAAAATGACGATTGAGCCGTCAGGTACCTGATCAAGTTCATCGACAAAAATGGCACCACGCTGACGCAGATCATCGACCACAAATTTGTTATGTACCACCTCATGGCGAACATAAATAGGCGGATTAAAACATTCAAGTGCACGATTTACGATTGCTATGGCGCGGTCAACACCTGCGCAAAAACCACGTGGATTTGCCAACACAATTTCCATAGAATCCTCAATTATTCGCTAGATGTTTCGTTCAAATTTGGCGTCGGTATAAACTTTTATAGTGGACTATATTTTGTTTAGGTCCGTAGTACACTACAATAGCCAAGATATTTTATCATAATCAGGAAAAATATCATGTCGGGTCTATTGTTTGTCGTTTCTGCTGCATCAGGAACAGGCAAAACTTCTCTCGTCAAAGCGCTTTTAGAGCGTGTGACCAATTTACACGTTTCTGTATCGCACACCACACGAGGCCAAAGACCTGGTGAACTTGATGGCGTTCACTACCACTTTACCAGCAAAGAAAACTTTCTGTCTCAAGTTGAGCAAAACGGCTTTATTGAATATGCAGAAGTTTTTGGTAACTATTACGGTACCTCACAAACCACAGTGAAACAACAGCTCGCCAAAGGTCATGATGTTTTACTTGAAATTGACTGGCAAGGTGCAGAGCAAGTTCGCAAACTTTTTCCTGAATCCAAACAAATCTTTATTTTGCCACCCAGCCAGTTCGATCTGCGTCAGCGCTTATCTAACCGTGGAACCGATAGCGTAGAAGTGATTGAGCATCGCTTAAGCTGCGCGGTAGAAGACATGCAGCAATACATCAACTTTGACTATATCATTATTAATGATGACTTTAACAAGGCTTTGCATGAGCTAGAGTCGGTGATTAGTGCCAACCGTCTGACCCTGAATCAGCAGGTACACCGTCATCAACAACTCATTCAACAACTTATCACACCGAACAACGAATAAACTTGAGTATAAATTGAAAGCATTTTATACTTCGCAGTCTAGTCAGATTTACTTAACCGAGAACATATATGGCACGCGTAACCGTTGAAGATTGTTTAGACCATGTAGACAACCGCTTTGAGCTTGTACTAGTGGCAAGCAAGCGCGCGCGTCAACTTGCTCGTCAAGGCATCGAGCCAACTGTAGAGTGGGATAACGATAAACCAACCGTTGTTGCACTTCGTGAAATTGCAGAAGGTCATGTGACTAAAGATATTTTAAAACAGCGTGAGCAAGACTATCAGACTTCTTCTCTTGATCTTGCGTTGTCTGCAAACAGCTTGAACTTGGAAGGTTTTTCTTTCCAATAAGTTTAAGACAAGAGCAAAAAGGCGCCATCATTTGGCGCTTTTTTTACGCTAGTTGATATAAAAATCAAAACCCAAAAATGAAAATAATCCGGTGCTTTTGAAGCTAAATCGACCCAATCAATCAGCAAATAATTCGATGCGGTACTATAACCGATCAAAATATCAACAAAAAAAGAGAAAAAAATACCTAATTTGAGGAATAAGTCTCATTAAATTAGTGCGCTTCAAGCAAAGATTTGATACAAATGTAGGTTTACATCGTTTCTCCCAATCTTAACGATAGAAAAATATTTGCGATTTTTTTTGTGAACAAATTGACAAGTTTCGCAATATGCTTTTCATTAAGAGATATATCGTTATCCATCTCCCAAGCGATCAAAAGGTGTTTTATGCCAGGTGAAGAGGTCAGTCAAGCCAAGCAACAGCTTAAATTAATTATCGAAGCGTACTTGGATGCAAGTGACGTCGATAATGTGCTTGCTGCTTGCGATTTTGCCGATCTAGCGCATTCAGGCATTACCCGTAAAAGCGGTGAGCCCTATATTGTGCACCCGATTGCCGTCAGTTGTATTTTGGCACATATGCGTCTTGATGCCGATACACTCATGGCCGCGTTGATGCACGATGTGATTGAAGATACCGACTACACCAAAGAAGAAATTAGCGAACGCTTTGGAAAAGTAGTGGCAGATCTGGTCGATGGTGTGACGAAGCTGACTCATTCAAGCGATAAACAGTATAACAAGGCTGCATCGTTTCGAAAAATCTTGCAAGCCACCTTACAAGATCCACGCGTGATTATCATTAAGCTTGCCGATCGTTATCACAACATGACCACGCTTGATGCACTGCGTCCAGATAAACGTGCCCGTATTGCCCAAGAGACCTTCGATATTTTTGTTCCCATGGCACGTATTGTGGGCATGAATGAAATGGGCGATAACCTTGAGCTACTGTGCTATCAAAATCTCGATTTAGATATGTATAACAATGTGCAAGAAGCATTGCTCGACACCAAATCTAAACGATGTGAATACCAAAGCAACTGGGAACGACATTTAAGCGACTTATTAAACACCTACCAAATTCAAGGCCGAATTAAAAAGAAAAATAACAATATCGAATTACTGCGTCACTTTGTTAAAAATGAAATTAACCTTCACGAACTCACACACAGCCATGCCTTTGAAATTATCTTGCAAAGCATTGCAGACTGTGACCGTTTAGTCGAAGCGCTCAAAGAAAACTTCCAGATTGTCGATTTTGAAGATCACATTCGACGCCCGTTACCCGGCGGAAATCAGTCTTTGATGATGAAGCTAAAAGGTGAACAAAGCACGCTTTCTCTGACCGTTCAGACTGAACTGATGCGTAAGGCAGCGCGCTTTGGTGTAGTGCTCGGCGAGAATGCACCGCAAGCTTGCCGCTCGGCGATTCAAGCCTCCATGCAGAATCTTACGACCTTAATTGATGGTGAATGTGCCAAAACCACATTTAACGATCTGCTTGATTATCTGCATCAGGAAAAAATTTGGGTTTATACCCCGCACGGGCATTTGCACGAATTACCGCAAGGTGCCACAGTGATTGATTTTGCCTATTCGGCCAGTTTATTTCTTGGCAACCATGCAGTCGGAGCCAAAATTGACGGTGAAATTCGCCCGCTCTCGACCCCATTGGTGAGTGGACAGGTGATCGATATCATTACCGATGTACTAGCGACGCCGAATCCAGACTGGCTCAGCTTTATCAATACACAAAAGGCACGTCGCGCAATCCAGAATATGCTGCGCGATCAAGATTTCGATGAGCAACTCTTGGTGGGTCAACAAGCACTCAACCGTGCTCTCAAGCTGTTTAATCGCTCGATTCATGATTTGTCGGAAAAAGACTGGTTAAGCGTTTTGCAATGGCGCCATGTGGAAACTAAAGAAGCGCTTTTTGAACAGATTGCTGTGGGTGATTTATTGCCACAACTGGTGGCCAACCACTTATTTTCTCAAGATACGCCTCAAAAAACCGACGAAGTGTCGGACCGATTGATTCAGGGAACAGAAGGTGTGGATGTCAAATATGCACATTGCTGTAATCCGATTTTAGGCGACCCAATTCAGGGACATTTGTCTCGTCGTGGCCTGATCGTGCATCGTGCGCGCTGTCGTAATTTGCTACACGAACAACATATGCACCCAGAAAATATCATGCCGCTGCAATGGACTTCAGACGATCTGGATGATGTCAGCTTCACCGCATATTTGTGCATTGATATGCCACTCGATGGTGAACAGATTTCAGAGCTGATTTATTTATGCCGTAAATCGCATACGGGCGTTGAAATGGTTCAGCCGCATGGTGATCATACCTATGCCAACATTGTGGTGAGTAACCGTAAAGTGGTGGCACAAATTATACGCGATCTACGCATGCTTTTTGGATTCCCACGCGTTTCTCGGTTATATCTTCCTTCTGCGGTAACCGAAGCAAATAAAATTAAAGCAAGTTAATCAATTATATCGATGATACTGTTGTCCTATGGACTCATCGATTATGATGTTTTGTATTGAGAAGAGGAGTTATCGATGTCACGCCAAGTTATTCATACTGAAAATGCACCTGCCGCTATTGGAACATATTCACAAGCGATCCTGATTGACAACACCTTGTATTTATCAGGCCAAATCGGTTTAGATCCTTACAGTATGGAATTGGTTGAGGGCATTGAAGCTCAGATTCGCCGTGTGTTTGATAACTTAAAAGCGGTTTGTGAAGCTGCGGGTGGCTCACTGGCCGATATTGCCAAACTCAACATTTTCCTTACCGATCTATCTCATTTTCAGCTCGTTAACCAGATCATGGGGGAATATTTTGCCCAGCCCTACCCGGCGCGTGCTGCTTTGGGTGTGGCGAGCTTACCTAAAGGTGCTTTAGTCGAGATGGATGGTATCGTTGTTATAAATCAATAAGTTATATTTCTTCATAAACATCACCTATTAGGTGGTGTTTTTTTATTCAAAAACTCAATGATGAAAATAGCAATTCCAAATGAATTTCATTGACAAACGATAAATATTATCAATAATACCTATTATCCCATTTAAGATTGTGAATCACTCCGATGTATGTATGTTTGTGTCGTGGTATTACAGATCAAGATATTAAAGATGCCGTTGCCAATGGTGCAGAAAGCTATCGCGAGATTCGTGAATTGCTCGATTTAGGCAGATGTTGTGGTCGCTGCGCGCCTGAAGCCAAAAGTATCATCAATGAAGAACTGGCTGAAATTGCCGCACGCATTTCTGTTGCTGCATAAACGATGCACTATGTGAGTGAGCAGTTAATTTATTTTATAACTTTTAATTAATATTCAGTTTTAACACTCCTCCCCGCTCATTACAGTCAGCGGGTTTATTTTTTAATAAATACGATATTCGACTGTTTTTGATTGCGATTTTCATTTGCTGTTCAATAAACTACTCGCCAGCACCTAAAGAGTTGATTAAACTTTAAAGCATATTGCCTTAACTGTATAAGGCGCATCATTTGTTGTTGGAGTCACATCATGAAAGGCAATCGGGACGTTATTAATCAACTCAATCAAGTGCTGTATCATCACCTGACCGCAATCAACCAATATTTTTTACACTCACGCATGTTTAATGACTGGGGCATTGAAAAACTCGGCTCTGCCGAATACAAAGAATCGATCCGCCAAATGAAACACGCAGACAAAATCATTGAGCGTATTTTGTTTTTGGAAGGTCTGCCAAATTTACAGCATTTGGGTAAGCTTTATATCGGTCAGCATACCGAAGAAGTACTGAACTGTGATGTGCGTAAAGTGAAAGAAAATATTGAGACGCTCAAAAAAGCAGTTGAAATTAGCGAAATTCAGCAGGATTATGTGTCGCGTGATTTAGTTCAAGAGATTTTGGAAAAAGAAGAAGAGTATTGGGATTGGACCACGACGCAACTGGATCTGATTGAAACTATTGGGATTGAAAACTATATTCAAAGTCAGGTGTAATATATTTTTCAAATAATTGCTTGAAAGACTTACAATATAAAATTCAAGAAGTAATCATGTATCTAATAGTGTACTTCTTGAATGGTTTTTAAGTTAATTTGTCGAGCTTGTAGGACATGATGCTTGAGCATACTTTTTCAGGACATTCGTTCCACATATCCAAGTACCATTCGCATCTCTTGTCCAAGTTACAGTATTTCCAGATAGTGCTGTAGCAGCTGAATTTCCAAATGTACTTGTAATTACAGCTGTTGCACCCCATCATGAGGATACAACTGGTACATCTTTAGATCCAGTAGCTCCGAAATCACTCGCAGCTTGCGTTTTTCCATTATTCAAACAGTCTTCAACGGCTGTTTTAATTACTCCTGTTTCGCTAACAGCTCTAGCTACTTGTGAGCGTGCGATATAATTCTGGTATTGCGGAATCGCAATCGCCGCTAAAATACCAATAATTGCAATCATCAATCAATTACATTCCATAAGTCCATTCATATGTACATAGCTAAAACCATTGGATTATATGACTTTCCCTGAATACCCATTTTGTCCATATAAAAAATATGTCCATTTGGCTCGATCTTAGACAAATCAGAATATAAATGTAATTCTAAAAGCCAAGTATCTATGCTTTATAGCATCCAAGCTGACAAAATATGCTTTATGGCAGATAAAGCTCTAAATATGACCATCTATGTCAATACAGAGTGACACTTTTTGTCAGCTTATGACAAAAATGTAAGTCACATCAAAAAACCACCACCTAAATATAAAATAAACTATTGTTTTTAAAAGAATTAAAAAACTGGCATACTTTATGCTAAATACAATACGAAATAAATGTGTAATACAAATTATACATAAAATTATATTTTGACGTTTTGGAGAAGTTTTATGAATAATCAAAAGGGCTTTACCCTAATCGAGCTAATGATAGTTGTCGCTATCATTGGTATTTTAGCAGCAATTGCGATTCCGCAATACCAAAACTATACAGCTCGTTCTCAGGTTGCTACAGCTTATTCCGAAATTAGTGCCGTTAAAACAGGGTATGAAACACTTGTTAATGATGGGACTGTATTCACTAAGTTAGGTGACATTGGTTTTACAGCAGCTTCATCATCAGTTTGTAGTGCATTCACTGCTACTAGTTTTTCAGCGACTGATGGTGCTGTATCAAACGCAATTAATTGTACTTTAAAAGGTAATCCAGCAATTAGTGGGAAAATCATTTCATTGAGCCGCAGTACTAATGGAGCATGGACTTGTTCTACGACCATCGAAGATACTAAATTTATACCTAAAGGATGTAGTACTGGAACAACAGCAGCAGCAGGCAATATTACTGCACTTTAATAATATTTAAACATAAAAAACGCATCAAATTTGATGCGTTTTTTGTTTAAGCTCAAAATTTTCAAGCAATAAAGAATTAAGCTTTTCTAACAGCCTTTCATAATCCTCCTTTAACTGCTCTTAGTCACTTCTCACCGCTTTGGCTTTATTCTTAACTTGTTCTAACTTTTGAATAGTAGAAATCTCATTTTCCTCGCTTCCTGTGCAGCCAACTCAATTGCTTCTATCAGCGCAACATATTGGCTTTTTCCAAATTAGCTCATATTTGCGTTCAACTTTTACAAGTAAGTTGGCATTATTATTTTTTAATTTTAAAAACAACAATTTAAATTTAATAAAAAGAAAAAATATGCTAAAACATGATTTTTCAAATTAAATTTTAGAGTAAAAAATGGCAGAATTAAATGTAAGCAAAAAAAGTATTACGGCATTGCTCGGGAATATGCAAAACCGACTTTTTTTAATTCCTGAGTACCAACGACCCTACCAATGGACAACAGAAAACTGTGATATTCTTTGGGAGGACATTAAATATTTCTCTGAAAATTCTAAAGAAAAAGAATACTTTTTAGGTACGCTTGTCTATGCCAAAAATAATGAAAATTTAGATGTAATTGATGGACAGCAACGCTTAACATCATTCTTTCTTTTACTCAGAAGCTTATATTTTAAACTAGAAAATATGAACTCAAATAACCCTGATGAGCAAGATGCTATTAATGGTTTAAAAACTCAAATTGCTCCCTGCATTTGGGATACCGATGAGTTCTCAGGAAAAGTCACCAATAAAAGTAAAATTCATATTCAATCACTTGTAGCAACAAGCCATGACAATCAAACACTTCATTCTATTCTAAAAACAGGAATTGCCAACCCGGAAGCTACTGATGCTTATTCAAAAAATTACTTATTTTTTCAGAAAAAAAATAATGAATATGCGATGAATCATCCTTTGCAATGGAAAAATCTATGTCTCACAATTTTAAGAAAATGTATTCTTCTTCCTATTGAGTGTGAAGACCTAGATATGGCATTAACTATTTTCTCAACACTCAATGATCGCGGTTTGCCATTAGCCGATTCTGATATTTTTAAAGCACAAATTTATAGTAATTTACCTCATACTGAACGAGCAACCTTTACTGAAGACTGGAAAAATTTAACTTCTATCACCGAACAAGGCTTATGTTCTATCGATGATATGTTCCGCTATTACAGCCATATTCTAAGAGCGTATAGCGCGGATAAGTCAAAAGAAATCGGCCTCCGCAAATTCTATGCTCAAGACAATTATGAGCGACTTAAAAATAAATCAATCATGGAAGACATTTTAGAGCTTGCTTTTTTTTGGCGTGAAATAAATTCAGGCATAGTTCATGATCAGGAAGCTAAGAGGACTTACACTATTTCTAAAGACGCTCGTAAGTATTTACAATGTTTAGGTTCTTATCCTAATGAATTTTGGAAGTATGCAGTAACAACTTATTTTCATAAAAATAAAGAAAACACAGAGTTTGAAAAAAGTTTTGAAGATTTATTGAAGCAGCTTACAGCATTTCTTCTTGCGAAATTTATTGAATTTCCAACTGTCAATAAAATTAAAGATGATATTTATTCGGCATGTATCACTATTGCACAAGAGCAGCCTTTAAAATTTAACTTCACTTTTCATAATGAAAATGATTTTAGGACATTACTATCACAATATAATTCATCCAAATTGACTCGAAGTCTTTTATTACTTGATGCATATCTAACCCCAAATCAAAATGAATTAATTACTAATACATTAGATATTGAACATATTTTCCCAAAAAAATGGCAAGATACGAACTACAATGGTTGGTCTAGGGATGAAGCAGAAGAATATTTAGAAAAGTTAGGTAATAAGATTATTTGTGAGAAGAAACTAAATATTCAAGCAGGTAATGGTTATTTTGGTACTAAAAAATCACGGTATGCTCATTCAAAAATTCAAACTGTTTTAGACTTAAGTAACCTCCCTCAAAATGACTGGATTCAGACAGATATTGAAATGCGAGAAATTGCTATACAGAATCGTCTGATGTCATTTTTTAAAGAACATTTATCAATAAGAAGTTAAAATTCAAGAGCCACTAAATTTTAGAATTTTGTGGCTATATCAAATTAAGGGATTCAAGTTTTTTGTCTTAGCTCAAAATTCTCCAACAACAATGAATTAAATTTTTCCAAAAGTTTCTCATAATCAATCTTTAGCTGCTCATAATCGTTTTTTACAGCCTTTGTTTTACTCTTAGCTTGTTCAAGCTTTTGACTAGGAGAAATCTCATTTTGACCCGCTTCCTTTGCAGCCAATTCAATTGCTTCTATCAGCGTAGCATGACGGCTTTTCTTAATCGAACCGCGTTTACGTCCCGCTTCAAGTGCAACGGTGTCATTGTTGATCGCAGAGCCTTTTGGTAAAACAGTCGGCTTATTGGCTTTTAAACGTTCTAAAGCAGCATAATACTCATTGAGTGCGCTCATATTTTAAACCTCAATATTGATGATTTGAATTTTTTGAATGGTCTTGTTTAGAGTCATAATCTCGTAGTCCATCTGCCCATAGAGCAAACTGCTTGGTGCTTGTGTGTCTCGTGCTCGTTCTAATCGTTGTACTGCTTTTTGCATCTTCTCAGCACTGAAAGCATCAAACACTGCATGTGCACAACTCAAACAGCTCGTAATCGCAGTAAAGGAAATTTTTTCGCAAGAATCAGGATTAGTACAAGCACCAAAGAGACTAGGTTTATAGGCAATTTCTCCTTTTTTCATGCGCTTGATGGTTTCATTACGGTTAGGAAACACCTTGAGTAATTGCTCACGGTCTTTTTGTAGCTGTAAATAGGTTCCTGCACCACCCAGCAAACGACTAGAACTATTAATTACACAGCTCTCAAACTGAGCATAAGAATGTACCAGTCGTTGATACTCAAGCTCTTGAATAAATTCTTTCTGGCTGTCACTAGCTAAAATGTTCGGAGCAAACACCGCATTATCTTTTAAGACCACTTTTTTATTGTCTGCTGTGACAATGATCGCTATCATTTAACTGTATGACTACAATGAAGGTCATATTTAAATTTAAGATATTGAATTAAGAAATATTTTATATAAATCCAATTTAAATTAAATTTTTAAAATTGATAAAAAAATAGGTAAACCTATGGCTGGTGGTTCTCAGATTATCATCAATAAAGATGGTATTAAAATTATTACTCCTGCAAAGTTTGAAGCTAAGGCTGGACAGCATCTTTTTAAATCAGGTGAATCTGTAAAAATGCTTCAGAATGTTCTTCCACAACCTGTTTGTATTGAATGTTTAATGAAAGCCGCACAAGAAGGTGCTGGGATTGTAAGAAGATGAATCTGAAGAATCAAAATCTAGATCAATTTATGGCTCAGAATTATAAAAGTGGTCAGTTATTCTTGTTAGTAGACGGTGCCCAAATAGATTATGAATATGTGACCGATCTTGAGTATACATATGGTTCTTGTAGTTACCTGTTCAAAGGCACCTATGAAGAAGAAGCTTATCAATATGGCCCAATATTATTTGATTTGAGCAAGTTAAATCACGACCAATTTGAAAATCAACTGAGGCTCATGAAGTCTAAGGATTCTATGATCGTCATTAAGAGCACCTTAGATGTTAAGCAATTGAAAAATAAGCTCGTAGAAAAGCTTTATATTGAACTTGAAGATGGGGGTGTAGGTGTTCTTCGATATTACGATCCGCGGGTGATCAATCGGCTTTCTCTTATTCTCAACAATGAACAGAAGCATCAACTACTAGATGGCTTCGAGTCCATTTATTTTGTGCTAAATCAGACTAGCTACGAGATCAAAAATAATGATTAAGTTAGATAATAATCAAATAGATAGCCTTGAAAGAGTCAAAGATAGAGAGGCGCTTTGTGAAAAAATCTATAACTATTTACGAGATCATCAAGCATCTTTTAAAGAATATCAGGTGAATTATGAACAGTTGAAGCCTGAGATTTATGCCAGTTTTGATTTACTGATTTCACTGCTATTGACTGATAACGATGTTATATCGCAGCTCATTGTTTGGAACACCATTATGAGAAAAGATGTTCTTCAGGATACCCATGTACAGAAGTTTATTTATGGTTCAAATATCCGCGGCAAAGACCTGTTATCTAGCTTAGAATTTTATGAGTTAAGAGGGAATTAGCATGTGGGGATTAGTTTTAAGAGGCCTAGCTACTGCTGGTGGTCGCTCTGCTGGAGTTGGTATTGGCGAAGTTGTTGTCACCCAAGGAAGTAAAACCATTGCAACTGAAGCAGCCAAAGGAATGGCAGCAATTGTTTTAGCCAAAGAAGTCAGTAAGGATATTACCAAGCAACAACGTTGTAATCAGTGTGAACCTTATCAAGTAGGTAATAAACATCAACTAAAACGTTCAATGGGTGAGGAAATAAATACGCAATACCAACTTAAAATTGCGAACCTGTCGAGCTATCCACTGACCTTTAAAGCATCTCCTCCTTATCTTGTTTCAGGCAATACCAAGCCGACTACAGATATTCAGGAATGGAATGTTGATGGGGTTTCATTTGATGGTTTATGGCCAATGGAATGTATTTTAGTTGAAGCTAAAGGGCGCTATGCTCAATTCTTGGATTCTAAAAAACCGAGATTTTTAAAAATTAATGTTTTCAATGGATTAGTTTTGGAGGCTAGAAGACAAAAAACAGTTATTGTTCCATATAAGACAACAAAACTTACATGGTATTTCTATGAGAACGAAGCTAAAAACTTCTTTGATCAGAATGGAGGACTTATTGTTACCTCTATATATATGCCATTATAAATAGGACCTAATATGAGTGAATTTTTTCTTAGTACACGCTTTTTTACACGGCTCCCATCATTAGAAGTTGATACGCAAAAACAATTAAATACATTGAAAGAAATTATAGATAAGCTAGTTTTAATAGATCCAATTTTATCAAAGTGGTATATCAATAATCCAATAGGAAAGAAACCGCCCTTTGACTATCCATTTCCTTCAGGAAAAGCAGATGAATATCTAATAAATTCAAGAAAAGCAGATAGTTTTCAGAGTTTTTCCTTGTGGAATGGTGAAGATAACTCTAATTTTGTAGCTATAAATTTTGATACTTTTGATTTTAGGATGAATTTTGAAAAAGTATTTAATTTTGATCAAATTATTAATATTTTTAAAATTATTTTAAATAATATTCAATGTCAATACATGTATCTTAATAATGATTTTTTTACGGAAATTAATGTATTTCCTCATAGACTTGTAACAACATCTATTTGCTATGTTCCTGTCCGAATTGAAGAGAATTATTTACCACATCTGTATCAAAAAGTCGGAATTGATACTGAATATAATCAAGGTACTATTCTTGTTTTTGATAAGAATTGGGCTGATGAAACGAACGATTTAAAGAAAAAGGTTCAAGAAAACTCGATAGCTCTGGTTGAGTTGGGAGTAATTCCCGAGACAGAGTTACCAGAAGGTTTTTTTGAATCATAAGAAAATCTAACATTAACATAATACGGCTTATACGAAATAACGTATAATTAACTTTATAAATCAATGCTGTAGTTTCTAGTCCAGTTGTCCAAGACTGGACTTTTTTATGATTCTTTACTCTGGGGTTTCATTTGATGGTTTATGGCCAATGGAGTGTATTTTAGTTGAAGCTAAAGGACGATACGCCCAATTTTTAGAAGGTAAACCAGAATTTATGAAGAGAGATATTTTTAATAAGATGCGAAATGAGGCTGCGAGTCAAAGAATTGTAAAAGACAGCTTTAAAACAGCAAAACTCTCTTGGTATTTTTATGAACAAGAAATAAAAAAATATTTTGATCGTTTAACTCGTAATATGGTTCCAACATTTTACATGCCCTTGTGAAAATAGGATTTAAAAATGAGAGAGTTTTTCCTAAGTACACGTATATCTAAAATCCTTAGCAATACTGACAATGCGATTAAAGAACAGTTAGACAAAATTGAACAGATTATTACTGAGATTTCTGCAATTGATCCTATTTTTAAGAATTGGTATATCAATAATCCAGTCGACTCAAAGCCACCATATGATTACCCTTTCCCTTCAGATAAAGCACATAATTATCTCTTTAATCTTAGAAAGAATGATCTTAATGAAAGTTTCTTATTGTGGAATGGATATTTAGAATCAGAACAATTTGCTAGTTTTATGTTCGACAGATCTGGATTGGTTATGGACTTTAAAAAGATTCTAGATTCTGATCAGATGATTCAACTATTTAAAGCTATATTAAAATATCCAAGATATGATTATGCATATCTTAATACCGATTTTTTTTACGATATAACCGTTTTTCCTCATAGACTTGAAACAACATCTATTTGCTATATTTCTGTCCGAATTGAAGAGAATTACTTACCACATCTCTATCAAAAAGTCGAAATTGATACTGAATATAATCAAGGTACTATTCTTGTTTTTGATAAGAATTGGGCTGATGAAACGGACGATTTAAAGAAAAAGGTTCAAGAAAACTCGATAGCTCTGGTTGAGTTGGGAGTAATTCCTGAAGCAGAGTTACCAGAAGGTTTTTTTGAATCATAAGAAAAGCTAACATTAACATAATACGCCTTATACGAAATCAAAAATGGGAGCCTTAAGCTCCCATCTTTTAATTAATTTTTAGATAAGGCCAGGGTGAGCATCTAAAATTCGAATCAGTGTAGCTGCTGGTCCAGTTGGATAACGTCGTCCTTGTTCCCAATTTTGTAGAGTACGTGGGCTAATATGTAAACGTGCAGCAAATTCATTTTGGCTTAAGCCAGTTTTTTCCCGTACTTCTTTAATATCAGGTAATTCGAGTTCTGTAACTCGGCTTGCTTTAACTTCTTTACGTTTGATAGCTCCAGCTTCTTTGATTGAAGCAACCAAGTCATCAAATAAGTTGTTATCCATGAAATTGCTCCTTCACGAGTTGGCGCAGAATGGCTGTTTCTTTATCCGTTAAATTATCTTTAACAGATTTTGGATAAGCCACTAAGAAAAAGATTTGATCATCCTCATTTACCCAATAGTAAGTTACTCTGATGCCACCACTTTTACCTTTGTTACCTTGAGCACAACGTACTTTTCGAATGCCACCGCCATTCTTGATTAATTCACCTTTATCTGGCTGAACCAATAGATCTTGTTGAAGTTGACGATATTCTTCATCAGATACAAGGTCTTTAATTTGCATTGTAAAGATGCTGGTTTCAATAAATAACATAGACTCGATGTACGTCAATGGCGTATATCGATTTTAGCAGTTTCGATATCAAAAAACGAGAGCTATCGGCTCTCTTTTCGTATAAGCACCATTATGTTAAATGGATATTTATACTTTAAAAGTAAAAAGATAGAGTCTAATGCTCTATCTTTTTAATATCTAAGTTTTTTCATTTTTGAGGGTGATCTTTTCTAAATAACTCCCATTCTTCTATCTTTTGACCATCAGGAAGTTGGCATAGTGAGTATTCACCACCATCCTTATCTTTCTGTGGAATTAATTTACCACCTTGATCTATGCAATATTGGCTTGCTGGATTTGAAATCTTGATCTGTTCTTGATTACTTTTTGATGAAACAGGGTTACATGCTGATAAAATGGTAGAAGTAACCATAAGAGTACCTAATAGAATCTTTTTCAATTTTGTTAACCATCTGCAAAAAAAGATATTTTTATTTAAATAATAAATATTTTCAACATCATTATTGTATCACAATAATTAACAATAATGAGAAAAAAGTCTCATTTTTCATAAAGTTAACATCATACGCCTTATAGGAAGTCAACTAGGAGGATTACCATTACATATTCAGCGCCATAAACTAACCCAGAATAATGGGCTCATTGCCCAGCTCATTCTGGTCGTGATCATCATGCTGCATATAAAACTGATCCAGCACCTCACCAATCGCCAAGACCGCATCGACAACCGCAGCACGATAATCACCGTGCTTCAGTTGTTGCACCATAGTGCGACAAATAGCTTCCCACGCCAGCGTATGCGTTTCGGTACAAATTCCTCGATCTACCACCAGTTCGACCTGCTGTTCACATAAATTCAGATACAGCAAAATGCCACTATTATGGGCAGTATCCCAGACACCAAGTTCGGCAAAGAGTTGCTCGGCTCGGCGCCTCGGAGTTTGTTGATAGGCTTGCAAGCATGGGATATGACCTTCAATCACCACCTGTATTTCACCCACGTGGCCATGTTCGGCCTGTGTCACCGCCTGCGCAATTGCGGTCATGTCGGTTTTAGAAAAGTAACGCTTCGCCGCAGGCAAAAAGAAAAAATGTTTCAGCCAGCGTTTTAAACTGGGTTGATTTTGCGCCCTAATTTTAGGCTGGGTAATAATTTGTGTTGTATCGGTTGTTGTTACCATGATCCTGATGCTCCCCCACCACCAAAGCCGCCGCCACCGCCGCTATAGCCACCACCGCCACCGAAACCGCCGCCGCCGCCAAAACCGCCCCCACCACCGCGACCACCGCCCGATGCAAACAGCTGAAAAATTAATTGAGCCAAAGACGTGACCAGCAATAGAAAAATACCCAAACCTGCCAGTAAGCTGGTGATAATTCCCACACCACTAATGATACCAGCTGCAATCCCCGCAACGCCTGCTGTTGCAGCACTGAGTCGATTCCCCACAATAAAGGATGCAAAAATTCCGACCACAATAATAATCATCGAATAAGTGAGCATTTGTGAACGGGCCTGTTGCTCATGAAGTGCCTGTTCTTGGCTCTCTTTTAACTCCTGTGCTGCCTGCTGCGCGACCTCGGGATCCATATTCAGAATTTTTTCAATTTCATTTAAACCTGCCTGTATCCCTTGCGCATACTGGGCTTGCTTAAAATACGGCGTGATTTGATTACGTATAATCCGCCCAACCACAATATCTGGAAGAACGCCTTCTACACCGTAGCCAGTCATAATCTGAATACGACGGTCATTGACCGCAATGGTCATTAAAATACCGTTATCACGCTTGGCACTACCCAATTGCCACTGTTGTGCCACACGCATGGCATAATCAAAAATATCCTCTTGGCCTGTAGTCGGCACAATCACCACTGCAATCTGGGCTTTTTTTGCTTCGTACAGCCGACGGATTTGTTGCTCAATCTGCTGTCTTTGTGCCTCGGTCAGTAAATTGGCCTGATCGATCACGGGGGCATTTAAACTGGGTAATGATCGTATCGATTGCCCTTCGGCCAGATCATTGGCAATTTGGGGTTGCTGTGCAGTAGCCACACTCGATGAGGGTGCTTTCTGATTGCCTTGCTGCTGTTGAATGATCTGTTGTGCTGCCAGCAGTTCGGTATTGTCTTGGGTCTGGTCGCTACCTTGTGCGCTAAATGCGAGACTGCACCACATCAGCGTCAAACAGCCGAGTATAACTGCCCAAGATCCTTGATATAGGCGCCATCGTAACCTAGCCAGAGGGAGCGTCATGGCATTCTCCAGTTCAGGCAAAATTAATTAAATGAGACCGTTGGTGCTTTCTCTGCGCCTGCTTCTGCACTAAAGTTTTGTTTGGTATGCATCCCAATCACTTTGGCCGTCATGGCCTGCGGGAACTGTCGAACATAGGTGTTGTAATCCTGTACCGTACTGATATAACGATTACGTGCGACTGCAATACGGTTTTCTGTACCTTCGAGTTGAATCTGTAAATCGCGGAACTGCTCATTGGCTTTTAAATCGGGATAGTTTTCAGAGACGGCAATCAAACGAGACAATGCGCCAGTCAGCTGACTTTGTGCCTGCTGATACTTTTCGAAAAGCTGCGGATCTTCAAGGACGGCTTTATCAACTTTCAAGCCAGCCACGTTTGAACGCGCCTGCGTGACGTCGGTCAGCACCTGCTGCTCGTGTTTGGCATAGCCTTTCACCACATTGACCAGATTCGGAACCAGATCGGCACGGCGCTGATACTGGTTTTGTACCTCAGACCATGCTGCCGTTACGGATTCATCTTTGGCCTGCAAGGTGTTGTAGCCACAGCCCGAAAAGATAAGCGTACTGGCCAATACACTGGAGAGTGCTAATTTTTTAAATAAATTCATGTTAATCACCTCATTATTTTTAAAATTTGTGTTTTAAAGGCATTGTAACGAGGATTTTGGCGCTGTTTTGTTTATTTTCTTTATCATAAAAAAACGGGCCAGACGCCCGCTTTTTGGTTGATTCAGGTTCAGCTGTAACGAAGCTGGGCAGAAGTCTCCTGAAATGCCGGCATATCATAATCTGCCACCATTTTTTCTTTCCAGTATGCAATCAGTTCGCTGTAATCGTGATCGGCCGGATGAAAATCTGGTTTGTAATAAGCCAGATATTCTGGCAATAATTGCACAAACATTTTGGCCACCAAATAAACCCCGAAAAGATTAGCGCCCACTTTAGGTAAGCTTTTACGTCGATCCTGCATGAACAGTTTGCTGGCCGAGTAAAAGGTAAGGCTGGCAAAGCCTGTGGTGACACTTCGCATTATCAGAGTGCGCAGCTTATGATCGCCATAAATCTCTTGGTACACATCGAAGGCCACAGCACGATGTTCGATTTCTTCAATCGCATGCCATACCCAGAGCTTCATGGCATCTTCATCTAATGTACTGAGTACCTCAGGATGCCTTAAAATATAGCCTCCCAACAAAGCAGTAAAATGCTCAAATGCACAGGTAATGGCAAGCTGCACTTTCGGATGCAAATTACGTACATGACGATCTTTTCGCATGAGCCATGCTTGAAACCGATCCAGATTATAATCGTCTTTGCGCCATGCATCATTAAACTCAGTATGCGCCTTGGAATGCATCGCCTCTTGACCAATAAAAGCTGCAATTTGAGCCTGAAGCTGTGGATCTGCAATTCGATCACGCACATTACGCACGCTATGCACAAAAAACTGCTCTCCTACCGGAAAGGTCGATGAAAGTGCAGTGAGCAAATGCGACATGACCGGTGAATTGGCAAAGTAATGCCGCTTGATTTTTTCAGGATGGAATTGTAAGCGCCGCACGGTAATGCCCAACGCTTTAGGACGCTGCTGATACGCTTTCGATGCCTGCTGAATCACTGTTGCCATAGCCGAATCCTGCTATTTTTTTCGAGTATGGCGAGTGAATCGATAAAACCCTATGGCAAAACTGCTTGTACAATTGACCGAACTGCTCAACCCGATTAATGCACAAAAATGACAAAAGCCTGCATCCGTGCAGGCTTTTGGAAATGGGTCTTTGGATGTTTTAACGTTACACGTCGAGGTAATCCAAAATACCTTCTGCTGCCTGACGACCTTCCCAGATTGCAGTCACAACCAAGTCAGAGCCACGCACCATATCGCCACCCGCAAAGATTTTCGGGTTAGATGTCTGGAATTTATATTGTTGCTGTTCAGCAGCAAGTACACGACCCGAGCCATCCAAACCAATATTGGCAGGTGCAAACCAGTCTGCCGGACTTGGACGGAAACCAAATGCCAATAATACGGCGTCGGCTGCTAGAACTTCCTCAGAACCCGGAATCGGTTCTGGGCTACGACGGCCACGACTGTCTGGCGCACCTAACTGTGTGGTTACCACTTTCACGCCAGTCACTTGGCCGTTTTCGCCCACAATTTCGATTGGCTGACGGTTAAACAAGAAATTAACGCCTTCTTCGCGCGCATTTTTTACTTCACGACGTGAACCCGGCATGTTGGCTTCATCACGACGATATGCACAGGTGACCTGCTCCGCACCCTGACGGATCGAAGTACGGTTACAGTCCATTGCCGTATCGCCACCACCCAGCACGATCACTTTCTTGCCTTCAACACTGATGTATTCGCTTGGGTTTTGCTCCCAGCCTTGCGTACGGTTGACGTTGGCAATCAGGAAATCCAGTGCATCATACACACCCTCAAGCTCTTCACCCGGGAAACCACCCTTCATGTAAGTGTAGGTGCCCATTCCCATAAATACTGCATCGTAATCTTGCAGTAACTGGTCGATGGTGATGTCCGTTCCGATTTCAACATTTAAACGGAATTCAACGCCCATGCCCGTGAAGATTTCACGGCGACGCTTCATCACGTCTTTTTCCATTTTAAACTCAGGAATACCGAAAGTCAGCAAACCACCAATTTCAGGGCGCTTATCGAAGACTACCGGTTTTACACCATTGCGTACCAGAATATCTGCACAGCCAAGTCCTGCCGGGCCTGCGCCAATAATGGCCACTTTTTTATCGGTCCATTTCACTGACGACATATCTGGACGCCAGCCCAGTGCAAAGGCTGTATCGTTGATATATTTTTCTGCATTACCAATTGTTACCGCACCAAAGCCGTCATTGAGGGTACATGCACCTTCACACAACCGGTCTTGTGGGCACACACGACCACACACTTCCGGTAAGGTATTGGTTTGATGGCACAATTCAGCCGCCTGAAAAATACGGCCTTCTGCAATCAGTTTTAACCAGTTTGGAATATAGTTATGTACCGGACATTTCCATTCACAGTATGGGTTACCACAGCCCAAACAACGATGGGTCTGATTGGCAGCCACCTCAGCCGTGAACGGTTTATAAATTTCCACAAACTCAGATTTGCGGACATCAATATCTTTTTTCTCTGGATCTTGGCGTGCTACATCCAGAAACTGAAAGTCATTATTTAGGCGCTCAGCCATGTCTTGCTCCGTGGGTCGGTGTGGAAAACTCGAAAGTTATCCACACTTGCCTGTCAAAATATGAGTAGTGGAATTATTGAGGATCGGCTTTGGTTGCTTTCAATAGCGTCAGTAAGTTAGCAGCTTTTGGCTTGACTAACCAGAACTTGCGACTGTAGAAATCAAACTCGTTGCGGATCTTATACGCCCATGCACTGCCCGTTTCTTTGATGTGTTCATCCAGAATACGCAGTAAGTTTTCTTGATGATCTTCCATCGATTCAGTTGAAATACGAGTTAAATCAATCAACTCATGGTTGTAGTAATCGACGAAGTTATTTTCAAGATCCAGAACGTATGCAAAACCACCGGTCATACCAGCACCGAAGTTATGCCCCACTTTACCCAATACAGTCACGATACCGCCGGTCATATATTCACAGCAGTGATCGCCCGCACCTTCAATAACAGCAAATGCACCAGAGTTACGTACTGCAAAACGCTCACCCGCAGTTCCGGCAGCAAATAACTTACCGCCAGTCGCACCGTACAAACAGGTGTTTCCAATGATGGCAGTATTTTGAGTCTGGAACGGCGAACCTTTTGGTGGGAAGATCGAGATACGACCACCTGCCATTCCTTTCCCTACGTAATCGTTGGCATCACCTTCAAGCTTAATGTGCAAACCACCGGCATTCCACACCCCCAGAGACTGACCTGCTGTACCGCTTAGGTTAAGTACGACCGGATGCGCCTCCATATCGAGGTTGCCATAACGGCGTGCAATTTCGCCCGATAAACGTGCGCCAATTGAACGGTCACAGTTACCAATCTCGAAATTGAACTCGCCGCCAGTACCTGCTTCAATTGCAGGGAGCATTGCACTCACCATTTTTTCAGCAAGAATGCCTTTGTCGAACGGCTGGTTGCCCTGAACTTGACAATATTGTGCCTTGCCTTCAGCCGATGGATGCGACTGGATCAAAGGTGTTAAGTCTAGATGGGCATGCTTGTCGGTTTCACCCGGCAAGATTTCAAGCAAGTCGACACGGCCAATCAAATCTTTAAGCGATGCAACACCTAATGCCGCCAACCACTCACGTGTTTCTTCCGCAATAAAGTGGAAGAAATTGATCAGCATTTCTGGCTCACCAATATAATGCTCTTTACGCAAGTGGTCTTGCTGCGTTGCAACACCGGTTGCACAGTTGTTGAGGTGGCAAATACGTAGGTATTTACAACCCAATGCAATCATTGGAGTCGAGCCAAAACCGAAGCTTTCTGCACCCAAAATGGCGGCTTTAATTACGTCTAAACCGGTTTTGAGGCCACCATCTGTCTGTACGCGTACTTTGCCACGCAGGTCATTAACACGAAGTGCCTGATGCGCTTCAGACAAACCCAATTCCCAAGGCGAACCGGCATGATGGATCGAAGACAATGGAGATGCAGCAGTACCGCCGTCATAGCCTGAAATAGTAATGAAGTCGGCATAGGCTTTTGCTACACCCGCCGCAATTGTTCCTACACCCGGCTCAGACACCAGTTTGACCGATACCATTGCCTGCGGGTTGACTTGTTTTAAGTCAAAAATCAACTGCGACAAATCTTCAATCGAGTAAATGTCGTGATGTGGAGGAGGTGAAATCAAGGTCACACCCGGCACCGCATAACGCAAACGCGCGATCAAGCTGTTGACTTTACCGCCCGGCAACTGACCGCCTTCACCTGGTTTTGCACCTTGTGCCACTTTAATCTGCAACACTTCTGCAGAAGTAAGGTAAGCCGGTGTCACACCAAAACGGCCCGATGCGATCTGCTTGATTTTCGAGTTACGAATGGTACCGTAACGTGCTGGATCTTCACCGCCCTCACCCGAGTTTGAGCGTCCACCCATGGTGTTCATGGCAATCGCAATGGCTTCATGCGCTTCTGGCGACAAGGCACCAATCGACATCCCTGCCGAGTCAAAGCGCGGTAAGATTTGCTCAACCGGCTCCACCTGTTCAAGCGCAATTGAATTGCTAATTTTAAGCTTGAACAAGTCACGAATAGTTGCTACCGGACGGTTGTTGACCAGTTCGGCGTATTCTTTAAAGTCTTGGTAATTGCCAGAACGTACAGCTCTGTGTAATGCATTGATCACGTCTGGGTTAAAGGCGTGATATTCCTTGCCAAATACAAACTTGAGCATACCGCCTTGGTCAATCGGCTGACGATTTTTCCATGCAGTTGCGGCCAGTTTTTTCTGGTCATTTTCAAGATCGGCAAAAGTTGCGCCTTCGATACGGCTTGGTACACCAATAAAGCAGGTATTGACGACTTCCTTCGATAGTCCCACCGCTTCGAATAACTGACCGCCACGGTATGATGCAACGGTTGAAATCCCCATTTTTGAAAGGACTTTCAACAGGCCTTTTTCGATACCTTTACGGAAATTGGCCTGAGCGTGTACCGGATCGCCGAGGAGTTCACCCTTGGCAACCAAGTCATTGATCACGTCATAAGCTAGGTATGGGTAAATCGCAGTCGCACCAAAGCCCAAGATCACCGCAAACTGATGCGGGTCACGCGCCACACCGGTTTCAACAATAATGTTGGCATCGGTACGTAAGCCGGTATTGATCAAATAGTGATGGATGGCGCCAGTGGCCAATACTGCATTGGCTGGTAGATAACCTTCGCGGATTTTCTTATCCGAAATCACCAGTAAGGTTTTACCATCGCGAATCGCCTGTGCAGATGCCTCGCAAATACGCTGAATCGCCGCCTGTAAGCCTTCTTCTTCTGGATAGTTCAGATCGATATCGGCAATTTCGTAGCCTTTACGTCCGAGGGTACGAATCTGATGCATTTTGGAGTTTGACAATACCGGACTTGAAATAATCAAGCGATCGGCATGCTCTGGCCCTTGCTCAAATACGTTTTGCTCGCGCCCCATACAGGTTTCAAGCGACATCACAATCGATTCACGTAATGGATCGATTGGCGGGTTGGTGACCTGTGCAAACTGCTGACGGAAGTAATCCGATACAGGACGCACCTGACGAGACAGTACCGCCATTGGCGTGTCATCACCCATTGAACCAACCGCTTCTTGACCACTTTCAGCAATAGGACGTAACAACTGGTCACGTTCTTCAAAGGTCACCAAGAACATTTTTTGTGCAGCTTTCAGGTTGTCGCCTGCCAAGCCTTTATCAATTAAATGCTCTTCAAGCTCTGGGCTACCTTGTAGACGCAGCGAGTTTTCGCGTAACCACTGACGGTACGGGCGCATACGTTTAAGATGATTGCTGACATCTTGTGTATCCAGCACTTTACCTGTAAAGGTATCGACCACTAAAATCTGACCCGGACCAACACGGCCTTTCGAAATCACATCTTCTGGTTGATAATCCCATACCCCGATTTCAGAGGCCAAAGTGATGTAATCATTTTTGGTAATCACCCAACGCGCTGGACGCAAACCATTACGATCTAGCATACAAATGGCATGACGGCCATCTTGAATCACAAGACCCGCTGGGCCATCCCATGCTTCCATGTGCTTTGAGTTAAATTCATAAAATGCACGTAAATCTGCATCTAGGGTTTCAACGTTTTGCCATGCAGGCGGTACTAGCATGCGCAAGGCACGGAATAGGTCCATTCCCCCACCAATCAGAATCTCAAGCATGTTGTCGAGACTAGATGAGTCTGATCCGGTACGGTTAACAATCGGTGTGAGCTTGGTCAAACCAGGAAGAAGTGGATTTTCAAATTTTGGTGTACGCGCCATCGCCCAGTTACGGTTGGCAGTAATCGTGTTGATTTCACCATTGTGAGCAAGATAACGGAACGGCTGTGCCAACGGCCAACGCGGTAAGGTGTTGGTCGAGAAGCGCTGATGGAACACCACAATATGCGATGCAAGACGCTCATCTGCTAAATCGGTATAAAAGTCCGCAATCGCTGCTGGCATCATGAGGCCTTTATAGCTAATTACGGTCGAGCATAACGTGGTCACGTAAAACAACGGATCGTTACTGAGTTGCTGCTCTGCACGACGGCGCGCCAAAAAGAGCTTACGGTTGAATTCAACCTCAGTCACGCCCATTGGACAGTTCACAAATACTTGTTCGAAGCCCGGCAACGATTGCAAAGCAATTTCGCCTAACGCGTCGTTATTGGTTGGAACAACGCGCCACCCAATGACACGCAGGCCATCCGCTTCAATTTCTTTGGTTAAAATCGTTTTTGCATGTTGCGCCAAGGCAGGATCAATATTTAAAAACACCGTACCGACTGCAAAAATTTCGCTGAGTGTAATGTCACTGAGCTTTTTTGCTTCTTCACGGAAAAATTGCTTTGGCATAGCCAATAGTAGACCGCATCCGTCCCCGGTTTTACCATCTGCGGCAATACCACCACGGTGCGTCATGCAACTTAAACTGTGAATTGCGGTTTGTACAAGATGGTGGCTAGAATCCCCTTTCATATGGGCAATCAGACCAAAACCACAGTTATCTTTAAACTCATCCGGTTGGTATAAACCTTGAGCGGGAGCTACAGTGTGAGGCGATGGCAAATGCATAGCGTACCCTTCTTCAACATGGCTCTTTCGAGCGTATAACGATCAATTATTTCTTCGCGACGTTGTCTCATTACTCACGTAAAGCTAAATGTTCCACAACCCATTTTTGCGTTACTTCCTGAATATACGCTTTTTTAGCTCTATATGGCAGCAACTTCATGACAAAAACGTGTTGAGTTATTTCGCACTTTTTTAAAGCAGGCGAAACGACGATTTCGCATGCTAATTGAATTTTATGACGGCTTAGCGCCAAAATAGGACAAATTGATCAATTAGCGCATCAAACATGCAAAAAAGATGCCAAATTTATTTATAAACGGTTAACTTATTTATTTGTATAGTAATAATATTTTTTATTATTCTGTAAAATTAAAAGCACACTTTTAAAATGCACCAAAATATTGCACAATTTTGATATTGATCAAAAATAATGCTCTATTTTGGTTCTTTTATCGTCAATTAAATGGGTCGCTGATTTCGCGCTCGGTCTGTTTTGGTGCCTTTTGATCAGTCACTGGCGTTTTGATCGAAGGTGCAGGTAATTCGACATTGGAGCGTGACTGGCGAACATCCACTACATTGCCTTGCGCATCACGGCGTGTAACCGTGGTACTGGTCGTGGATGAACTTGGCGCATTTGACAATGGATTAAAAGTTTGAGGTTCCACGCGCGGTAGTGCTGCCGGTCTTAAATTGATTTCATGCAATTGTGCCACCAGCCCTAACTCGTCAGAGCCCAGATCATTCACCAGAGGCACCAGACTGGCAAAAGATACTGCATGCGGGCGAACCGATGCAGGTAGTTTTAATTCAAGCTGTTTTAACTGCGAATTGGCAGCGGACTCACTCCCAAAAGTGCCGTAAACCAGCATATATTGCTCTTGCTGATCGGGCCTAGTTAGACGGAAGTAGTAAAACTGATTCCGGTCGGCACGAGTTTTTAAATAGTTCTTGATGATGTCTTCATCTGAAGCGCGGAAAAGCTCGATCGTCCAGCTTTTCTTGTTTTCACTGACAAACTTGGTACCTCGGAACTCGGACTCATGCAAACTGGCCGTGACCACGCGGGTGGTTAAATCCAGAGGTTTTACTTCTTGAGATAGCATCCCAAGATGACTGGTGGCCGCCACTTTCTCGGGTTGAATTTGCACTTGGGTTTGCGCAATATCAGTACGATCCATTTCGACCAGCTTGTCGGTATCATTAATTGCCCAAAACACCAATGCAAAAAACAGACAGACAAGCGCACACACCAGCCAGCTGTAATGCTGAATTTTTTGCCATAGTGTGCGATGTGCTGTCATGCATTCACCTTATTGATTTACATTTTGATTTGCAAGAATTGCGGCTTTCATTTGATCCACATCAAAAGTCTTGGTAATGACTGCCTGACCTAGACGCTGCAATAATACCAGTCTTAGCTGTCCATTGAGCACTTTCTTGTCATGCGACATATAAGACAAAAATGCGTCCAGCGGAATTTGCGGACATGATATCGGCAAACGCGCACGCTGAATAATCTTTTTTGTACGCGCCAGATCTGCTTCAGAAATCCAGCCCATGCGCTGCGACAAATCAGCCGCCATAACCATACCGGTTGCGACTGCCTCGCCATGCAGCCATTCACCATAACCCAAATATGATTCAATGGCATGACCAAAGGTGTGACCCAAGTTAAGTAAAGCACGTTCACCCTGCTCTTTTTCGTCGTTTGCTACAATTCGCGCCTTATGAGCGCATGAGCGATACACCGCTTCTGCAAGTAACGTTTCATTTCCAGCGACCAGCTCGTCCATGTGTGTTTCGAGCCACGCCAAAAATTCAAGGTCACCGAGCAAGGCATATTTAATCACTTCGGCCAGCCCCGCAGACAGCTCACGCGGTGGTAAAGACTTTAACTGTGACATATCAGCCATGACCACTTCAGGCTGTTTAAAGGCCCCGATCATATTTTTGCCTAACGGATGATTAATGCCCGTTTTTCCACCGACACTCGAATCGACTTGAGACAACAATGTGGTGGGCACCTGAATAAAGTATACGCCACGCTGGAAACTCGCTGCGGCAAAGCCCGCCATATCGCCAATCACGCCGCCACCAAGTGCCAGCACGGTACAATCCCGATTAAACCCGGCTTGGAGCAGCGCATCAAAAATAAGATTCAAGTGCTCGATATTTTTGTATTTTTCGCCATCTGGGAGCACACATACAGCCACTTGCTTGTCTAAGGCAGTCAGCGCATCTACGTAGTGTTGCAGATAGAGCTGCTCCAGCGTGGTATTAGTCACGATCATGACCTGACGACCTTTGATATACGGTGCAAGCAGGTTGTGTGGCTGTAATTGACTACCAATAAAGATTGGATAACGGCGATCGCCTAACTCTACGTGAAGTGTTTGCATAAACATTTAAACCGGTGAGAAAACTAGTGCAATTGGGGCGTTAAGATCACGCGTAAAATTTGCTGAGCAAGATCACGTGCTGCGCCTTGATTTGTTTCAATAATATGATGGGCGACTTCACGGTACAACGGATCTCGGGTATTGAGTAAATCTCGAAGGCGTTGCTCCGGATTCTCGACCTGCAATAAAGGACGATTTTTATCACGATAGGTGCGTTGTAATTGTAACTCGACAGGCGTAAACAGATAAATCACGACGCCGCGTGTTTTTAGATAGTTTCGGTTTGCCGCTTGGGTGACAGCGCCACCACCTGTAGCCAATACCAAATGGTGACGAGAGGTAAGATCATCGAGCACATTGGTTTCTCGGCCACGAAAGCCCAATTCACCTTCTTTTTCAAAAATCCATGGAATTGTAGCACCTGTTCTGCGTTCAATTTCATGATCGCTGTCGAGAAATTCACGCCCCAACAATTCTGCCAAATGCCGCCCAACGGTGGTCTTTCCTGCTCCCATGGGACCTACCAAATAAATATTGGGTAGGCTGTCAAACTCTTTGCTTGGCAAGGAGTCACCTATTGAATTACTTGAATTAAAACTATATTAATGATTTCCAACAATAGTGTCATTAACTATTCGAGGTGTCACAAAAATTAGCAGTTCATTTTTCGCTTCACTTTTTGCGGTCTTTTTAAATAAGCGCCCCACATAAGGCAAATCACCTAAAAATGGCACTTTAGTCACCGCATTAGACGTGGTTTGTTCGAATACACCACCCAAGACAACTGTTTCACCGTTATTCACCAAGACATTGGTATTGATCGCATTTTTATTTAAAATGGCCTCACCGTTTTGGGCATAACTATTGATTGAGTCATTGGCAATATTCAGTTCCATCAAAATTTTACCGTCTGGGGTAATGTTGGGTGTGACTTCTAGACTGAGCAATGCTTCTTTAAATGAGGTTGTGGCAGTTGATCCTGCTGCCGAATTGGTGGTGGACTGATACGGCACTTCCACACCGGTTGCTACTTTGGCTTTTTGCTTGTCGGCGGACATCACTTTCGGTGTTGAAATCACTTCGCCGTATCCGTCAGCCTGCAAGGCAGACAGCTCCAAGTCCAGCATAAAATCAGACAAACTGATTAAACCAAATGAAATACTGCTGGCGCCTGCTGTCGATACCCCTAAGTCAACACTTAAGTTATTGTTAATGGTGTCGCCATTACGCAAGTTCCATAAGGTTGAATTTTTACCTGTGACCTGTAAATCATTGCCTGTCGACAAGACGCCCCATTTCACTCCCATTTCTTTACTAAACGAGGTCGATGCACGCACAATCCGTGCTTCAATCATGACTTGTTTCACCGGAATATCCAGCAAATCAATCATGCGTCGGATCTGGTCAATCTTTTGCGCAGTGTCATTTAAAATAAGAGTGTTGGTACGCGGATCAAAAGAAATCGTGCCACGCGGGCTTAACAAAGTGCCAACGCTATCGCCCAAAGGCTCCACCGTCGCACCACCAGTCGTAGCAGTACTGGTAGTACCGCTGTTTCGACCTTGAGTAATCAATTTTTCAATATCTACCGCTTTGGCATATTTAAGCTGAATAAACTCGGTTTGTAACGGCGAGAGCTTGGTACTTTGCGCAATCGCTTTGGCTTCATCTTCTTCAGACTTGATCATCTCGGTGACAGGTGCGATCCAGATCACATTCCCATTACGGCGCTTGTCCAGATTTTTGGTTTTTAAAATAATATCCAGCGCCTGATCCCACGGCACGTCTTTAAGGCGCAAGGTTATATTGCCTTGTACAGAATCTGCGGTCACCATATTGATATTGGTAAAATCGGCCAGTAACTGTAATACGCGGCGTACTTCAATATCTTGAAAATCCAGTGAAATCTTCTTACCCGTATAGTTTTGGTTGTTTTTTGAGTTTAGTCTGACATTATCTTGTGGGCGCTTTAGACTAATGGTAAGTTTATTTTCGGCTTGATACGCCATATATTCATAACTCCCCGTCGACTGAATCGAGACCACACCGTTGCTGCCATTATTGAATGCATCAATCGATGCCACAGGCGTTGCAAACTCAGTGGTATTCAAGCGGCGCGCCAGATGCGTCGGAATTTTTATGCCGGGAAAACGCACCACCACCTTGCTGCCTTCTTGCTGTACATCGACAGGCGTGGTACTGCCTTGCAGATCAATCACTACCTGCCCTTCACCTTGTGCTCCTTTTTGAAATCCAATATTTCCAATAGAAAGCTGGTTTTTTAGGGCTGGAGCGGCAAGTGGAGTCGCGGCAGAGGCCAGAGTATTAATTTTAAGAATGAAGACATTGCCTTCTACACGTGTGGTAAACGCACCTGAATTTTTAAGATTCACCGTGACACGGGCGCGTTTTTCATCTGCACTGACTTCAATTCCCGAGGCTTCATTGCTGGTGAGCGCAATACTGCGTTTGGCCAGTTTTTGCGTGGCTTGATCGAAATCCAGAATCAGACGAGAAGGCTGCTCAAGTTGATACGACTGAGGTTGTGGCGGCAGTCCATTAAACATAATCCGCACTTCGGTCCCTTGTCCCGGAATTGTCATCGGGACGACATTGGTAATGGCGACCTGCGCACTTGCAACTTGCATCACGGCATAGGTCACACTTGCCATCGTAAATTGACGAATTACCTGTTTCATCGAGACTCCCCCAAGCATAAAAACGTTCAAGCTTTTTCTCATTATTATTCCCCTGTGCACTAGGGCTTCGGTCCAATTAAAACCAAAGATCGTGGCCGTTCAATAAATCCATCACGTCCATCTGGCACAATTTCCATTAAATCAATTTGTGTGGGTGAGATGGCTACAATCCGCCCTTCATTCAGCCCCATATAATTGCCAATTTGTACCCGCTCAATTTCACCATCAGGCGTTTGAATTAATGCCAGAATTTGGCCATTGATGCGGCGCATACTGCCTTTCATGTTTAATGATTCAAGCGCATAACTTTCAAGTGGCTGTTTGGGTCTGGATAGATTTGGGTAAACGCGTTTTCCGGACATCACCTTAAGTTCTGCGGCAATCGAGTTCGGCAAGAATGGATTGCGTAACTGATTGGCAGCATAAAGATAGGGCGGAACAGGCATAAACACAGGCGCAGGCTCAATCGGTAACGGTGGCTGACTTCGAATAGTGGCCATTTGCTGCTGCACACTGTCAATACGTGAATCACAACCAGCAAGCCCCAGCACCACCACACTCAAGCACAAAAGTTGACGTCTCATTAAGGTGTCCCCCCTTGTGCTGCTGCGGGTGCGGCAGATGGCTGAACCGACGAGGCAGCGTTTTGCTCGTCTACACCGATATAACGATATGTTTTCGCCTTGACGCTGTAATCGACCTGTGGAATATCCGAGGTTTCTTTGGCAGGTTTTGCTTCAATGACAAAATCATGCATGGTCACGATACGCGGCAAGGCCGAAATACCACTGACGAAGGCACCAAAAGCATGATAGTCACCCGTGGCTTCAATCGAAATTGGCTGCTCTACAAAAATTTCTTGTTTGACCTCATTTTCAAGCCGAATATTTTTAAATTTTAAACCCGAGTTTACACCCGTCATGTTGATGTCTTCTACCAAGCCCGGAATCTCACTTTCCTTTGGAAGTTGCGTCAGTTGCTGATTAAAGCTGGCCTGCATTTCGACCAATTGACGCTGATACTGCTGTAGATTGCGTAGCTTGGATTCTTTTTCTTTAAACTCGTTCAGAAGGTTTTGTTCTTGCGCACGCGCGGTCTGTATGGCGTCTAACTGCGGACGAATCATGACAAAATAACCAAGCGCCACCACTAAGAAAAAAATAAATATCCAGCAGGTGATTTTGACCGATTTGGGCCAGTTCCCGTAATTGCTCATGTCGAGCGTATTAAACTGCTGAAAAAACTTATCCACCGTCATGCGTTTTTTCTGCACAGGTGCTTGCTCAGGTGCCGTGTGATCGACTGGATCTCGTTTCATGGCTTGGCCCCCGCATTGGCTGCTGTTGCAGTGGTGGTTGGTGGCGCATAGGCCACACCAATTTCACCCAAATCGACACTAACCACAAAACTACCGTATGCTTCTTCAGGTCTTGGCACAACAGACGTTGGCGCCTTCTCTTTGGTATCGTCGACCGCCAGAAATGAATTCATAAAGGCATTACGATACCAAGGCGATGCCTCAAGGTTGCGTAATAATTCGGCTACGGTATTCGGGCTTTCGGCTCGGCCTTCTAGCGTGAATTTATCGCCAGTCCGGGTAAATTTGGTCAGATACATATTGTTTGGTGTAACCCGAACAATTTCATCAATGAGGCGAACTGTCACAGGACGCTGCGATTGCAAGCCCTGAATCAGTTTCATCCGTTCTACAATCGCATCTCGCTGCTGCTGTAAACCATCAAGTGCTTTGAGTTGATGGTCTAAGGCTTGATTGGTAGTAATAAGTAACTGATTGGCCTGCTCTTGATCATTGAGCTTGAAATTAAAATACGTCCAGCCCAATGCAACGGCAGCACATCCGAGGATTACCACCAAACCACTGAGTAAAATAAATTCTTTTTTACGCTTTTCTCTCAGTTTATCGCGCCATGGAAGGAGGTTAATGCGTGTCATCATCAAAACTCCTCAAGGCCAGCCCACATGCCACCATCAATGATGCAGCATCATTTTCGATCTTACGCACATCCACCTGTGGTGAAAAATCCATTTGTAAAAAAGGATTGGCCACCGTCACCCGATAGCCTAGTTTTTGCTGTAACAATCGGGCCAGCCCCGGAATATTGGCATTTCCGCCTGCGAGCAAAATATGGTCAATTTCGTTATATTGCGAGGATGAAAAGAAAAATTGTAATGAACGCGCCGCCTGCTGAACCAGCGCTTCTAGGTAGGGCTCGAATACTTCTGCGGTAAAATCCTCGGGCAACGAGCCATCTTTTTTGGCCCGTCCTGCTTCTTCATAAGACATTCCATAGCGTTTTTGAACGTCTTGAGTGAGTTGTTTTCCGCCAAAGACCTGCTCACGGGTATAGATAATCTTACCCTTTTGCATCACCGACAGCGTGGTCATGGTATGGCCAATATCTAAAATCCCCACCGTACTTACACCCATCGGCAAGGTATCGGCAAAAACCTGAAATGCACGCTCCATGGCATAGCTTTCAACATCTGCCACTTTGGGCGTTAAACCTGCCAGCTCCAGCACTTCAACACGTGTATCGACATTTTCGGTACGTGTCGCAGCAATCAGGACATTGACTCGGTTAGGATTGGCTGGGCGTTCTGGCGTGACTTCAAAATCAAGACTGACTTCATCTAAAGGAAATGGAATAAAACGCTCGGCATCCATTCGAATCTGAACTTCTCGTTCATCATCGGTCATGTCGGCATCCATTTCGATCAGTTTGTGTACGACCATTGAAGTGGGCACTGCAATCGCAGCTTGCGTCGCTTGTGGATTGGCCAGATTAATGGCGCGCGTCAATGCATCGGCCACTGCTTCAGGATTAAGAATATTTTTCTCAACCACACTGCTTTCTTGTAGCGGAATCAAGCCATAACTTTCTACACAGTAACGATCATTTTTGGCAGAGAGCTCGAGTACTTTGACCGAAGTCGAACTGATGTCAACCCCAACCAACCCCTTATTGGTTTTACGGTATAATCTGAGCACGTAAATGATGTCCTATTATTTTTCTGTCCCCAAAGAAGCAAGGGCTAATTACATCTAGGTCATTAATTTTATGCGGATACAATATCTCATCTAACAATCCGCTATTCTAAAGGATATACTGACCCACAATTAGTTTGCGTTAAGCTCTTATTAAAACCCACTTGTTATGAAAAAGCTATCCCGTTCAGGCCGCGTTCACCCATTTTTTTTGTTCATTATCATGGTACTTGTCTCAGTTCCGATGGGTTTTTATGGCATGTATCTCTATATTGCCCCGTCTTTGCCTGAAATGAGCTCCTTGAAAAAGGCGCCGTTGCTTAAACCATTACAGGTTTATACCGCAGATAATCAATTAATCGCAGAATATGGCGGTAAACTTTCAGTTCCGGTCGAATATAATCAAATTCCACCGCATTTTATTCATGCTTTTTTGGCAGCTGAAGACTCATCTTTTTTTGAGCACAGCGGGATTAGTTTTAAGGGCTTAGGGCGTGCATTAAGTGAAACCGTAACCGGTTCAAATGTACAAACGGGTGGTTCAACCATTACCATGCAAGTGGCGAAAAACTATTATTTATCGCCAGAGCGTACGCTAAAACGCAAACTGACTGAAATTTTCTTGGCGCGAAAAATTGAGCAAAACCTAAGTAAACAAGAAATCTTGACGCTATATGTTAATAAAATTTTCTTGGGGAAAAATGCTTATGGTATCGCGGCTGCAGCCAAGATCTATTATAACAAAACCCTTGATCAGCTCAGTATTGCTGAGATGGCCATGATTTCGGGCCTACCTAAGGCACCCTCTAAGTACAATCCCGTGGTTAATCCAGAGCGCGCACTTGAGCGTCGTAACTGGATTTTAGGACGCATGTTGCAACTTGGCTACATCAATCAGACCGAGTATCAACAAGCAGTGGCTGAGCCTATCAATCTCGATATGCCAGACCGTGGTGTAAGTAACCGCTTCCCGTATATTGGTGAAATGGTACGTGCAGAACTGGTCGAAAAGTTTGGTGAACAGGCAGTCGATTCTGGTTATAAGGTTTACACCACCATCAATAGCCAGCGCCAAGCCTATGCCGAGCAATCGGTACAAGATGGGCTTGAAGCCTATGATCGCAGACACGGCTGGCGGGGTGCAGAGGCACACGACAAACCGCTGAATCAATTTATTCCTTATGCCAATACCTTTCCTGCAGAAGTTATTAAAGTCGGAAGCAATACATTTGAAGCACGCATGCAGGATGGACAGACCGTCACGGTGCCTTGGTCGGGAATGTCGTGGGCACGCCGCTATCGCAATGCCAATAGCGTAGGCGAATTGCCATCACGCGCGTCGCAGATTGTGAAAGTCAAAGATATTGTGCGCTTACGTCCGAATGACGATAAATCTGCTTGGTCATTGGTGCAAATTCCACGGGTTCAAGGTCAATTAATTGCACTGAATCCAAATGACGGTTCGATTGAAGCCGTGGTGGGTGGATATAACTTTTACCAATCAAAATTTAACCGCGCATTACAAGGCTGGCGTCAACCGGGTTCAACCATCAAGCCGTTTATTTATGCCTTGGCCATTGAGCGTGGTATGACGCCGTACTCCATGGTCAATGATAGCCCGATTACCATCGGACGCTGGTCGCCGAAAAACTCCGATGGCCGCTATCTAGGCATGATTCCACTACGTCGAGCGCTGTATTTATCACGTAACACCGTTTCGGTGCGCTTATTACAAACTGTGGGCGTTGAACGGGCCCGACAGTTGCTGATGGATTTTGGTTTGCAAGACAATCAGATTCCACGCAACTTCACTATTGCCTTGGGTACCCCGCAAGTCTTACCGATCCAGATGGCAACTGGCTATGCCACTTTTGCCAACGGCGGTTATCGTATTCAACCGCACTTTATCCGTCGTATTGAAGATGCTTACGGTAACGTCATCTTTGAAGCAAAACCTGAGTATGCCTGTATTCCTTGTATCAATGAACAGCCTGCTGCTACAGATACAGCACCTCAAACCCCAGATGATGAAGTGATTGAGGTCAATAACCAGACCTTGCAGCAACCACCCGCTCCTGCTGTAACAGCATCTGAAGATACTGCCAACTATCGTCAAGCACAGCGGATTTTAAAATCCAGTTCAGCTTATGACATGGCCAATATTCTTCGGGATGTTATTTTGCATGGTACAGGGCGCGCGGCGCTTAAAATTGGTCGTGACGATTTAGGCGGTAAAACCGGTACCACCAACGATGCCAAAGATGCTTGGTTTGCAGGATTTAATGGCAAACTCGTTGCAGTGGCATGGGTCGGTTTCGACCAGCCTACAACGCTGGGCCGACGTGAATATGGCGGTATTGCAGCACTACCGATCTGGACCAACTTCATGGATCAGTCGCTAAAAAATACACCATCTGCGTGGGTACGTCTGGACAAAAATGCCAAAGCGCCAATTTCACGCGAAAAACCAACCATTGAAATTAATAATCGCAATGACGATAAAGCCTCACCACCGCTGGCACGTCCGCTATATGTGCCTGCGCCTGTGGCACCTGTTGCAACACCTGACAGTGATTTTGCCGATTTACCGGGTGAAGAGATTCAGGTTCCACCGTCGAATACCGCGCCATCGACACCCAAGAAAAGCGATGCGCCCAAACGCGGCGATGCGCTAGAAGGCCTGATTAATCAGGTCACTTAATCGAAAAAAACAGCCCTCAATTTGATGGCTGTTTTTTTCGGACTTTAAATAAATAAAGCTGGAAACTTGCGGTGAGGTGCATGCTCTCTTGCGCTTCAAGTGCTTCTCGTTTTTCTGCTTTGGCTTTATACGCATATGGCGTCATGGCGATTAAATGCTTGAGTTGAGTTTGATTTAAATCAAACGTACTTTCCACACTCACAGATTTAACCAGTTCGAAATCGTGCTGAAGCTGCTCGACAAACTTTTCAGGGGTATGCGGATTCACTTCATCAAACAAGGCCGCGCGCATACCAAGTAAATGCTGGGGTGCTGGCGTGGCCACCATCAAGTAACCTTCCGGTTGAAGGACACGTAAAATTTCCTTTTGGGGAATCGGGCTAAACAGACTGGTGCAGACATCTATGGACTGATCCAGTACCGGTAGCACTGCGCCAGTTCCAACCACCCACGTCACCTGTCGATTCAGTTTTGCTGCACGTTGAACCGCCGTCTTGGCGATATCCAGCCCAATACAGTGCTTTACATGCTGTTGCATGGCATCGGTGTAATATCCTTCGCCGCAGCCAATATCGAGCAAGTACTTTGGATTTAAGCTGGCGAGTTCAGCTTCTAAGGCATCGCGTAAAGGCTGATAAAATCCCTCGCTTAAAAAAGCACGTCGAGCCTGAACCGACTCAGGGGTATCGCCCGGACTTTTACTGTGCTTGTGCTGCACCACATGCAAATTTACATAGCCTTGTTTGGCCACGTCATAGCTATGTCCTTGCGTACAGCGCCAAGTCATCTGATTAAGCGCCAGTTTGTCGCCGCACACCGGGCACATCAACACATTCATATTCGGTTTCCTCATAAAAAAAGCCGGCGGTGCCGGCTCTTTTTGTCTGATGGGTAGCTTAACGCAATTTTAAAGTCATTAGCCCCAAAACCACCAGCATAATTGTAATAATCCAGAAACGCGTCACGACCTGCGTCTCTTTCCAACCTTGTTTTTCATAATGGTGATGCAGCGGCGCCATCAAGAACACCCGCTTATTGCGCATTCGCAGCGATCCGATCTGTAAAAATACCGAAACGGCTTCCATCACAAAGACACCGCCCATAATGGCAAATACGATTTCCTGACGCACCATAACTGCAATCGTGCCCAGCATCGCACCCAGTGCGAGTGCACCGACATCACCCATAAAGATTTGCGCAGGGTGTGCGTTGTACCATAAAAATGCAAGACCTGCACCCACCATCGCCGAGCAAATCACCACCAGCTCAGAGGTATATTTCACATATGGAATGTGCAGGTAATTGGCAAAACGGATGTCACCAGCCAAATACGCAAATACCCCTAAACCTGCTGCCACCATTACAATCGGCATAATGGCCAAACCATCCAAACCGTCGGTCAGATTGACCGCATTGGAAGCGCCATTGATCACCAGATAAGTAAATACGATGAATGCCAGACCCAAAGGAATGGCCGACAACGGAATGGTGAGATTTTTAAAGAATGGAATCAATAAATCCAGCATGTTGGCAGTGTGAATCGGATTGTCTTGATGTTGTGCAATCACATACAAACTGATTCCCGCACCAATAGAGGCCAGCGACGTCCAGAAAAACTTTTTACGTGCAGGCAGTCCGGCATTGTCTTTATAACGAATTTTGATCCAGTCATCGGCCCAGCCCACAGCGCCAAAAACCACCATCACGCCCAGCACAATCCAAACGTATGGATTGGATAAATCTGCCCAGAGTAAGGTGCTGATTCCAATCGAGAGCAAAATGAGCACACCGCCCATCGTGGGTGTTCCCATTTTTTTGGCATGATTTTCAGGTGCAAAAGAACTAACGGCCTGACCGTATTTCAATGCTTGTAGTTTACGAATCATCATCGGACCAAGCATCAAGCCAATTGCCAGTGCCGTAAGGACACTGAGCAACGAACGTAATGTTAAATAACGAATCACTTGGAACGAGCTGTTATAGCCCGATAGATGTTCAAACAACCATAACAGCATTTAAAGTTTCTCCATCAAATCAGCCATCAACGTTTCCATATGGGTATAACGAGAACCTTTAAACAAGAAACTCATGGACTGGGGTTGATGTTGGTGTGTTAATTCAATTAAAAATGGCAGCGCGTCTGCCTGTGTTGCAAACGCAGTTAATTTTTCTGGATGCTTACTACGCTGGGCACCCTGTTGCATGGCGGCTGCATACTCGCCTACCGCCACGACATAATCAATCGCTTCGAGCACAAGATCATGCCCTAAATCGAAATGTTCCTGCGTGCTGGCGTCACCGAGCTCACCAATATCACCCGTCACCATCACTTTTACACCGGTCTGCTGCGCCAGTACGCCTGCGGCAGCCCGCATGGATCCCGGATTAGCATTGTAGGTATCATCGATAAACAGATGCTGCTGGTGACGAATAAAGTTGAGTCGTCCTTTAGCGCCTTGCGCATGCTCAAGCCCTGTCACGATATCATTCAGCTCAATACCCATTGCCAACGCAAAGGCAGTTGCGGCCAATGCATTATCGACATTATGTTCACCGGCAAAGGGCAAAATCACATGTGCCTGACCGCGTGGGGTATGCAGATGAAATTCACTCGATTGTGCATGCAGCACCACATCCGTGGCATATACCTCGCCCCCGTCACCAAAACTTAAATGTTTTTGGGTACGGACGGCTTGGCGAATCTGCTGGGTAAAGTCGTCATTGGCCGGCACAATTGAAGTGCCTGCAGCGTCGATATGATGATAGATCTCGGATTTTGCACGGCAAATACCATCGCGCCCACCAAACTCACCCAAATGTGCCGTACCGATATTTAAAATACCCGCCACATGAGGTTGAACCAGTTGCGATGTATAGTCAATTTCGCCCTGATGATTGGCACCCAGCTCCATGACCGCATAACGGTGCTCGGGTTTTAGCTCAAGCAGCATCATCGGTACACCCAAATCGTTATTTAAGTTACCGCGCGTGACCAGCGTCGGCGCCAGTCGCGACAAGATGCTACCCAACATTTCTTTCGTGGTGGTTTTACCACTACTTCCAGTTAGCGCCATGACCTGTAAGTCTGGATATTGCTGACGACGATAAGCACCTAAGTGTCCAAGCGCCAAGCGGGTGTCCAAAACCACCAATTGGCAAATGTCTAAATCTAGTGGATGCTCTACAATCGCGATCTGACAGCCGTTGGCAGCCACCTGTGCCACAAAGTCATGGGCATCAAAGCGCTCACCTTTGAGGGCAAGAAACACATCGCCGGCTTCGGCGTGGCGTGAATCTGTTAAAATTCTTTTAATTTGCGTACTTGGCGCACGCCCGTTGTGCCAATGGCCTTGGGTCGCGTGCTGTAATTGTGCTGCGGTCCACGGCTCAAGTGGCACCGTACTGGTTGTCGACGTATGCATAAAAAAACCTACTGCGCAGAAGAGGCCGAAGAAATCGATTGATGCTGAGCGTCTAGGGCATTTTGTACCTCGACGACATCATCAAACCAATGGCGTACACCCTGAATATCCTGATAATTTTCGTGGCCTTTTCCAGCGATCACCACAATATCGCCCGCTTGTGCATGATTGACCACATAACGGATTGCATCACGTCGATCATGTAGTTCATACACCTCATGACCAGAAAAATCGATGCCGGCTTTCATATCTGTAAAAATCTGCTCTGGATTTTCTGTCCGTGGATTATCCGATGTCAAAATGACTGGATTTGCGCCATTTAAGGCTGCTTGGGTCATCAGCGGGCGCTTACCCCGATCTCGATCGCCACCACAACCAAACACCGCCCATAAACGCTGTCCGACATGACGCTGCAAAGTTTTCAGCACTTGTTCAAGCGCATCTGGTGTATGGGCATAATCCACTACAAAAACGCGCTCTTGATCGCGGATCACTTGCATACGCCCTGGCGCGCCTTTGAGCTGTAGGGTGCTTGCACAAAGCACTGCCAGATCAAAACCGGCTTGCTCTGCTGCAATTAAGCTAGCAACCAAGTTTTCGACATTAAAATGCCCAAGCAATGGGCTGTGTACCGGATACTCGCCCTGCGGCGTAACCAAAGTAAAGCGCGCACCTTCCAAGCTAAAGCTTAAATCTTTAACGCTATAGTCTGCGGCCTGTTGAAGCGAATAGGTAAGCACTTTAGGCTGAGCGGGATTCGCGCGAGCCACTTGCAGCATGAGCGGTGCAAAGGCATCGTCTAGATGAATAATTGCAACTTTTAATGATTCAAAGGCAAACAAACGCGACTTGGCTTCTGCATACGCTTCCAGCGTGCCGTGATAATCCAGATGATCACGACTTAAATTACTAAATACCGCGATTTCAATAGCACAGCCTTGCAGTCGGCCTTGCTCTAGTCCATGCGAGCTGGCTTCTAGCGCAGCAAATTTGGCGCCTTGCTGTGCATAGTCATGTAAGGCAGACTGAAGCTGTAGTGCGTCGAGTGTGGTGTGCGTCGATGGATTTAAATGCGGTAAAATTCCGTTACCAGTGGTGCCCATCACGGCACAGGTCTGATGTTGTAGAGTCAATAGCTCTGCAATCAGGCGTGAAATGGTGGTTTTACCATTGGTTCCCGTGACGGCGACAATCCGTGCAGGCTCAACAGGTGCAGTATGCTGCAAATAAGCACGTTGCCAGATACCCATGCGGTGGCGGACATCTGGACACACCCATTCTTTTTCCAGCCCCAAAGGCTGTTCGCAAATCACACCTAAAGCACCATGTGCCAGTGCCGCTTCGGCAAAAGCACGGGTTTTTTCTGGCTGTGAATAACTGGTCAGTGCAATAAAAAGCTGATCTTTTTTAATAAAACGGCTGTCGAGACAAAATCCCTGAAACGGTTGATCTCGCCAGCAAACCGCCGCATCTACTGCAGCGATCATTTGAAATGAAACGCGCATTCTCCACCTCTTATTGGCGTTTTAAAATTGGATTACTTGGCGTATCCAATGGTTTATCGAGTGGAACATTCATTAAGCGAAGTGATTCTTGCATCATTCTGGTAAATACAGGCGCTGCCACCAAACCGCCGTAGTAACGTCCTTGCGGGTTTTCCACCACCACAATCATGGCCAAGCGCGGATCGCTCACTGGCGCTACACCCGCAAACAGGGCGCGGTATTCATTTTGTGCATAGCCTTTACCATCGGCACGTAATTTATGCGCGGTTCCTGTTTTACCCCCAACACGATATCCCGGAATATTGGCCTGTGTTGCAGTTCCCCCAGGCATCGTCACCTGCTCAAGCATCATCAGTACCTGATCGGCAATTTTTGGGTTGAGGACCTGCTCACCTTTAGGCTTCTCATCCAGTTTACGCAGGCTCAATGGCATTTTTACCCCATGATTGGCCAGCATGGCATAGCCTTGCGCCAACTGTAAAATGGTGGCATTGAGGCCATAACCATAAGCCATGGTTCCAATTTGCGACGGGGTTAGCTTGCTTGCAGGTAAAATCAGACCACCACTCTCGCCGGGAAAATGTACGGCTGAGCGCTGACCAAAACCGACACGGCGGAAAAAGGTCGGAATCGAATCTTTCGGTAGCGAAAGGGCAATTTTGGCAGAACCGACGTTGGACGACTTTACAATTACCCCTGTTAGGGTAAGCGCGCCATAGTTATGCGTATCACGAATGGTATGCCAGCCTAAACGCATCGAGCCCGGTGAGGTATTGACAATGGTATTTGGCGTATATTGACCACTTTCGAGCGCTGCTGCCACCGTAAAGGGCTTCATGGTCGAGCCCGGCTCGAACATATCAATCGCGCCGCGGTTACGCATGGCATCCTTATTTGACAGACCATTTTTGTCATTCGGGTTATACGATGGCCAACTCGCCATCGCCAGAATTTCACCGGTTTTTACATCTACTGCAATGGCAGAGGCCGAACGCGCATTGTTGGCCACACCCGCAGCAGTTAACTCACGATACATGATGTATTGCAGACGTGAATCGATACTCAAGGTAATATTTTCGCCCGGCTCACCCTCTCGAATAACTTCGGAGATTTTTAAACGATTACCGCGCTTATCACGAATGACTTTTTGCTCACCATCAATTCCGGCCAGTTGCTTGTTCAGCTGCATTTCCAAGCCTTCAACCCCAATGCCTTCGCTATTGGTTAAACCAATGATCTGGGCATTGGCCTGCGGCTGTGGATAGAAACGCTTATAGTTTTTCTCGGTATAAACACCTTGAAAATTACGTTTCATGATCAGATCTGCTTGCTGCGGCGGAATCTCTTTTTGCAAAACCAGATAGCGCGAACGCGGTCGGGCATACATCTGCTTTTTGAGTTCAGCACGATCCATCCCGACTGCATCGGCCAGTTCATCCAGATTAAGGTTTTTGTCTGGTAACTGTCGCTTGAGCTTGCGATTGTTCGGATCTTTTTTCAGCTCGGCAGAAATTTCATCGTATTCTTTTTTGGTATCGAAATAGTCACGTGGATCAACCACGACCCGCATAATTGGCGTACTGATCGCCAGTGGCACGCCATGACGATCACTAATCACGCCGCGCATCGCTTTGAGCTTTTCTGTTCTTAAAATATTGGCATTGGCCTTATTTTGCAGAAAATCCTTATTGATCACCTGTACATAAAAGGCACGTGCAATCAAAATGGCAAAGCAGAGCAATACCACCGCCCACAGTAAGTAGAACCGCCACAGATCAAACGCCAGCGTGGGTTTCTCTGTAATAGATTGCTGTTTTTTTCTTGTTTGCTTGGTTCGCTTGTCGATCATACAGCAGGCCTTAGTGTTTTTGCTCAGAGGTCATAGGCAATGAAATGACTGCCGTTTGCGCAGCAGGTGGAGAGTACATGCGTAATTGGGTCACGGCACGTGAACCAATTTGCGCAGTTGCACCAAAGGTTTGTTGCTCAATCAGCAAGCGTCCCCACTCGGCATTCAAATCGTCTTTTTCACGCATGAAGCCACTCAGTTCTCGATAATCGTGCCGATACTCAAACACCTGAAATACCACCATCAGCGCACTAACAAAAACCAGAATCACCATTGTGGCATATACCATCATTTTTTTTATCGGCAATGATCCTGCTTTGTCCACGTTGTCTTTTTTATCCATGCTCTGCCTTTATACTAAACGTTCAGCAACCCGAAGCCATGCACTACGCGAACGCGGATTGGCTTTTACTTCTTCTTCACTGGCCCGTATCCGGGAAATTTTCTTTAAACGACGCGTATCGATTTGCTGTTGCGGCATGCCCCAGCCAGAATCTTCTGCAATGGTCGATTCCTTTTGAATAAACTGCTTAATCAATCGATCTTCAAGCGAATGGAAACTTATCACTGCCAGACGGGCCTCGGGTTTGAGTAAATCGACCGCCTGTGGCAAAAACTGCTCGATATCTTCAAGCTCTTTATTAATGGCAATTCGAATCGCCTGAAAGGTGCGAGTGGCTGGGTGTTTATGTTTTTCCCACTTCGGATGTGCAGCTTTTACCAACTCCGCCAGCTGTGCTGTAGTTTCAAGTAAACCCGCTTGCTTAATCGCTCTGGCAATACGGCGGCTGTATCGTTCTTCGCCATACTGATAAATAATATTGGCTAACGCTTCTTCTTCAATATGCAGCAACCATTCTGCGGCGGTCTGACCCTGAGAGTTGTCCATACGCATATCGAGTGGACCGTCTTGCATAAAACTAAAACCACGTTCGGCCTGATCGAGCTGCGGAGAAGACACACCAAGATCTGCCATAATGCCATCGACATGCTCAATGCCCCGCTGGTTCAACTCGGTTTGAATATCGGCAAAACTGGCATGAATAATGTGAAAGCGTGAATCTTCTTGCTCAAGCTGGTGTGCCACCGCCAACGCTTGCGGGTCTTTGTCAAATCCGTAAACTTGCGCATCTGGGCCCAATTTGGACAGCAATAAACGGGTATGACCGCCACGGCCAAAGGTGCCGTCAATATAAATTCCTGTGTCGCGATTGGCCAGTAAGGCATCTACAGTTTCATGAAGTAAGACAGAAATATGCGACATAGGTAAGGCGTCAGAAAAATGTTAAAAATTTAACTGCACATTATCACCTTGTTTGAGCAAAGCTCCAAATGTCTTTTTGTAGGGAAATATTACTTTTTATCGATAAATTCATTTAATTTTTCTTTTTTGTTTAGCTTTAAATCAATTACTTAGCATAGTCTTGCTAAAACTGAAAGCAAGCAGATGAATTTTTGGCCTTTTACCTTCACTTCAACTGCTCAAACATTCAGCAGATACAACCTCCCTTCAGATCATGCGACATTACGGCTTTTCTGTATAAATCTGATCAAAGATGGCGCCATTCACAAAATGGGTCTTTTGCGCTTTGGCCCAGCCACCAAAGACGGCATCGATGGTAAATAATTTAATCTTGGGAAATTTCGCTGCATATTTTGCTGCAACCTGTGGATTACGCGGTCTAAAGTTGTATTTGGCTGCCAGTGTTTGCCCCGCAGGTGAATACAGATAGTTCAAATACGCTTTGGCCAGATTACGGTTTCCATCCTTATCGACGGTTTTATCGACAATCGCCACCGATGGCTCAGCCAAAATCGAAATTGAAGGATAAACAATTTCAAACTTATCTTTGCCAAGGCCCTGTGTCGCTAATAGTGCTTCATTTTCCCAAGATAATAGAACATCACCAATGCCTCGTTCGGCAAAAGTAGTCAGCGAGCCACGCGCTCCCGAGTCGAGTACTTTGACATTTTGATACAAAGCCTTAACCAAGGCACGGGCTTTGCTGTCATTACCCTCCGGTTGTTTCAGCGCATACCCCCATGCCGAGAGGTAAATCCAGCGTGGTGCTCCTCCAGTTTTTGGATTTGGCGTAATAATTTCCACGCCCGGTTTGGTCAGATCATTCCAGTCTTTAATGGCTTTAGGGTTACCTTTACGAACCAAAAATACAATGGTCGACGTATACGGCGCTGCATTGTTTGGAAATTGCTGCTGCCAGTTTTTCTTGATCAGACCGGCATTGACAATTTCGTCGATATCATTGGCCAAGGCCAAGGTCACCACATCGGCCTGTAAACCATCTATGACCGCTCGTGCCTGCTTTCCAGAGCCACCATGTGACTGTTTAAAATTAATCTCCTGCCCTGTTCGCGATTTCCAGAAGTGTGAAAAGGCTTGGTTATATTCCTGATAAAACTCACGTGTAGGATCATAAGACACATTTAAAAAGTCTTTTGCTGCATGCGTTTGTACTGCACCCCACCCCAGCAATGCCACAAAAGACAACTTTAAAATATTTTTCATTGTTGTTCACCTTTACTATTTTTTGATAAGAAAAACCTCTTTAAAGCATAAACAAAGTTACAAACGAATAGTTATACGAAAAAAATCAGTCTTCATCGCTATTTCTGCTATGCATAAATTTTCGGCTAAACTCATGTTTATCATCAGATTAAGTGTAGCCTGGCTTAACAAATAGGAATCATTCTTACAATCTTCATTGTTTGTCCATAGTTTTTCTAAATAATAGATTTGGAGCAGCGGAGTCTCTCTAGCGCACTAAAAGCTCACCAAGTTCTTTGTCTTTTTGTAAAAAATGTGACGTAGTTCAAATTTTATATTGATAAAACATGGTGAATTTGTACAATTAGTGCTACGTAAGATGGACGCTAAAAACAATTCATCGTTGTAATTTTGGGGAAATGAACATGCAGTTTGTTAAAATTTTGGGGCTCAGCTTGAGCTTAAGTATTCTAGCGCCTATGGGATTTGCTGCATCACTCGACAATAGTGCAGTCAAAACATCTGGAATCACCACTGCTCCGTCGCCTTTAATTGAAAAGGCGCTCAATCAGCAAAAACGTAATGTCTCGGCCTTAGGCAACGACAACGACCTGATCATGCTCAATAGTCTGCGCGTGACCGCATCTCAAAACTTTTTTGCGACACAGCATCAGCGCTTTTCACGTTTTGTCCAGTCACTCTTTCAACCACATAGCTCGTAATTTTCTAAACGTAGCCCCCACTACGTGATTCATCAAAAGCCTGATCTCTGACTAAAATTAATGGTCTAGATATCAGGCTTTTTCCGTTATACTGTCTCTCAAATTTCATCTTGTTTTTTTAGGCCCTATGAAAGTTCGTACGCGTATTGCACCCTCTCCAACCGGTTTTCCCCATGTAGGTACAGCTTACATTGCTTTGTTTAATCTGTGCTTTGCCAAACAACATGACGGTGAATTCATTTTACGTATTGAAGATACCGATCAGCTTCGTTCGACGCCAGAATCTGAGCAAATGATTTTGAATTCTTTGCGCTGGTTAGGATTGAACTGGTCTGAAGGGCCAGATGTGGGTGGCCCACATGCGCCGTATCGTCAATCTGAACGTATGGGGATTTATAAGCAATACGCACTGGATTTGGTTGAAAAAGGTCACGCGTTTTATTGCTTTGCAACCGCAGAAGAACTCGACCAAATGCGTGCCGAACAGCAGGCGCGTGGCGAAACCCCAAAATACGATGGTCGCGGACTCAAGCTTTCTGAAGAAGAAGTACAGCGCCGTCTGGCTGCGGGTGAACCCCATGTGATCCGCATGAAAGTACCTGAAGAGGGAATTTGTAAATTTAACGATTTACTACGTGGTGAAGTCGAAATCCCTTGGGCACAGGTCGATATGCAAGTCTTGCTCAAGACAGACGGTTTACCTACCTACCATTTGGCCAACGTGGTGGATGACCACCTCATGGAAATTACACACGTTTTGCGTGGTGAAGAGTGGTTACCGTCTGCGCCGAAGCATCAGTTGTTGTATCAATATTTTGGTTGGGAAATGCCAACGCTGTGTCATATGCCGTTGCTGCGTAATCCAGACAAATCCAAACTTTCCAAGCGTAAAAACCCGACATCGATCAATTACTACCGCGATATTGGGGTATTGCCAGAAGCATTGCTGAACTACTTGGGCCGCATGGGCTGGTCTATGCCAGACGAGCGTGAAGTCTTCACGCTTCAAGACATGATTGAGCATTTTGATATTCAGCGTGTATCTTTAGGCGGTCCAATTTTTGATGTCGACAAATTAAACTGGCTCAATGGGCAATGGATCAAATCGCTTACACCGGGGCAATTGCTTGACCGCCTGCTCAGCTGGAAAAATGATCGTGCGACGCTTGAAGATATTGCTGCTGCGATTCAGCCACGTATCAACTTGCTGTCTGAGGCAGTGAATTGGGCTGGTTTTTACTTTAATCATATGCCTACCATTACGGCAGAGATGTTTGAAAGCAAAAAACTAAGCAGTGAACAGGTTCGCCAAAGCTTGCAATTTGCAATCTGGCGCTTAGAAAGTCAGTTTACTTGGAACAACGAGACCGTGAGTCAGATTCTGATGGATCTTGCCAATCAAATGGACATCAAGCTGCGTGATTTCATGCCTGCGTTCTTTATTGCAATTGCCGGATCGACCAGCTCTACTCCAGTAATGCAATCGATGGTGACCTTAGGCCCGGATTTAACCTTCGCGCGTTTACGTCGTGCGCTTGAAATTGTAGGTGCACCGAGCAAAAAAGAGCTAAAAGTGTGGGAAAAACTCAATGAAAGCTTGAAATTGCCGAAAAATGAAGCAGTTGATCAATCTTAATTGATTTTATAGTTGACGGATGGGCGCAATCCCCCCTAATATTGCGCTCACACAGACTGGGGTCATAGCTCAGTTGGTAGAGCGCTACAATGGCATTGTAGAGGTCAGCGGTTCGATCCCGCTTGGCTCCACCAAATCTCAGATTGTGTAGCCTCACAAGTCCCTATCGTCTAGAGGCCTAGGACATCGCCCTTTCACGGCGGTAACCGGGGTTCGAATCCCCGTAGGGACGCCAAATTCAAGAAAAGCCGCTGACTTACAGCGGCTTTTTTTATTTCTGATTTTGCTGACTCTTCGCTAAAATGAGAAAAAAGCCAGATGGAGATCCCATGCAATACCGTTGCCCCAAATGTCAAAGTGTAAAAATCATGCCGGTCAGTCAAGGCACCACCAGCGCACGCCCCGTGGTTCCTAAAAGTCTGGTGATTTTGCTGCCTTCTATTTTTATTCTGCTGTTACTGGTTCTGATCAGTTTAAGTATGTGGATTTTTGGAGATGGCGCTGGCACCAACCTGCAAATTGCAACCGTGGTGGTTTTTGTGGTGGCTGCTGGTTCTGGTTTGATGTTTTGGCGAGATTTACCAGATTTTAAATTGTCGATGCAATCTTTTATGCAATCGCAAAAACACTGGAAATGCCGTGAATGTCATCACGAATGGCAAATCTAAGTCATCTGATGTGACATATTTAAAAAAACCATCTGTTAATGCAGATGGTTTTTTTCTGGGTGTGCATGAGTATGTGCATGTGCCACACATTCATCTTCTTCTATCTGTAAGGTAATTTCAGCAATGCCGTGTTTGTGCGACAGCATTTCATAGGCCGCATGGTACAAAGCATTACGATCCGCAGTAGGTGCAAACAAATGAACCGTTAAATGAATGTTTTTAGAGGTAATGGCCCAAACCTTAAGCTGATGAATATTTTCAACTCCCTCTAAATTTAATAAATCCTCTCGAAGCTGTTCCACATCAATTTCTTCAGGCACTCCTTCTAGCAAAATGTTGATGCTCTGACGCAGCAAAATCCATGTACGAGGCAAGACCCAAAAGCCAATCGCGACCGCAATAATGGTATCGACCCAATACCACTGGGTGAAGTAAATCACGATTGCCCCGATGATCACGCCAACCGACCCCAAAGCATCGCTGAGCACCTCAAGATAAGCGCCTTTCATATTCAGATTTTCAGTGGCACTCGACATCAAAATTTTCATCGAGATTAAATTAATGATCAAGCCGAGACTGGCCACAATCAACATGCCCATACTCTGGATTTCGGGAGGTTGGCTGAAGCGCTGATAGGCCTCGTACAAAATATAGATCGCCACCACAAACAGCATCAAAGCGTTAAATAAAGCCGCCAAGATTTCAAAGCGCTGATAACCGAAGGTTCGTTTGTCGTCTGCCGGGCGTTTGGCAATTTTGATGGCCACCAGTGCAATTGCAAGGGCAGCAGCATCGGTAAACATGTGCGCCGCATCGGACAACAACGCTAAACTTTGTGTAATGAAGCCAGCCACCACTTCGACGACTAAAAAAATACAGGTCAATACCAAGGCAAAGGTTAACTTTTTGGCATTGTCTTGTGTCACAACAGCATGACTATGATCATGCCCGTGATGTGTCCCCATACTGAACTCCTTATTTTTGAATCGATGTGTTGTAAATAGACGCCTCTATGTACGTTTCAAAATAGTCAATCGAGTCTTCATGACATCATGATGTAACATGAAGACCCGTTACAGTGGTTTAATGATCGGTAGCAATTGCGTGTTTTTGTTCACGTCGCTCATTCATCCAGCGATATACCATGGGTAAAATCAGCAAGGTGAGCAGCGTCGAGGATAAAATCCCGCCAATGACCACTGTTGCCAAAGGTCGCTGCACTTCTGCTCCTGTACCTGTGGCCAGTGCCATAGGAATAAAACCAAACGATGCCACACATGCTGTCATCAATACTGGGCGCAAGCGGAGAATCGCGCCGCGCCATGTGGCGCTATGCACATCCAGAGTCGAGCGCAACTCCTTAATAAAGGTCAGCATCACCAGGCCATTGAGCACGGCCACCCCCGGAAGTGCAATAAATCCGACACCTGCCGACATCGACAAGGGAATATCACGAAGCCAAAGCGCCACAATACCGCCCGACAACGCAAATGGTACGCCACTAAAAACCAGTACGCTTTCGCGCAGGTCGTGAAATACCGCCATGAGCAGAATAAAAATCATCAGCAAAGCCAGCGGAATTACGATTTGCATGCGTGCGGCGGCTGAAGCCAGATTTTCAAATTGCCCGCCATAACCCAGCCAGTAACCACTCGGCAATTTTTGCTGGGCCAAGCTTTGCTGCATCTCGGCCACAAAAGAGCCGAGATCTCGATCACGTACGTTGGCGGTCACAATGACACGGCGTTTGCCATTTTCACGGCTCACCTGTGAAAAGCCCAAAATCGTTTCCACTTTAGCCACATCTTGTAATTGAATCAGGCCACCATTGGGCAATTGCAACGGCAGCATCGCCAGTTGCTGCGGGGTACGCAATTGATCATCTAGTCGAATCACAAAGTCGAAGCGTCGGTCTCCTTGTAAAATTTGTCCCACACTCGCGCCCCCGATACTGGTTGCCACCAGAGCCTGAATGGCTTTGATCGAGAGGCCATATTGCGCGGCCAAAGCATGATCGATCTTCACATTGAGCAACGGCAAGCCATCGGTTTGCTCGACTTTGACCTCACTGGCGCCTGAAATGGTTTTAAGCTGCTGAGCGATTTTTTCTGCTTCACGATTCAGAACTTCTAGATCATCGCCAAACACCTTGACTCCGATATCACTACGTACGCCCGAGATCAGTTCGTTAAAACGTAATTCGATGGGCTGGGAAAACTCGCTGTTATTGCCCGGTAGCTGTGCCACGGCATCCAACATACGAGCACGCAGTTCATCTATGGTTTCGGTTGAGTCTGGCCATTCTTTACGTGGTTTAAGCAAAATAACGGCATCTGAAATATTTGGCGGCATCACATCGGTGGCGACCTCTGCCGTGCCTGTTCGTGCAAAAATCGCTTTGATTTCTGGAAATTGCTTTAAAAGCTGTTGTTCAACCTGCGTCTGAATTTTTAGTGATTCCTCAATTCCCGTGCTGGGTGCACGCATCAGTTGCAAGGCAAAATCTCCTTCACTGAGCTGTGGTGCAAATTCACTCCCCACTCGGGTCGATATCGCGGCTGTAATGAGTAAGATACCAACCACACCGGTAAGCACCACACGACGCCATGCATACGCCCAATCTAGCAACGCTGCATAAGCTCTTTTCAGTGCCAGCATCCAACGGCTTTCGGTTTCCTTCACTTCTCCAGTCACCCAAAGGGCAACAGCCGCGGGTACAAAGGTAATCGACAAAATCATGGCGCCTAAAAGTGCCAAGACCACCGCAATCGCCATAGGATGAAACATTTTTGCCTCAACACCAGACAATGCAAAAATGGGCAAGTACACCACCATAATAATGAATTGACCAAAAAGCAGCGGCCGACGAGCCTGTTTTGCTGCCAAAAAGACTTCTTTAAAACGCTCCTGACGGGTGAGTAGACGGCCTTGAAGCTGCTGTGCTTCGGCCAGTCGACGGATACAGTTTTCCACAATGACCACTGCACCATCGACAATGATGCCAAAATCGAGTGCGCCCAGACTCATCAGGTTGGCACTGATGTGCTGCTGTGCCATACCCGTTAGCGTAAATAGCATCGACAGCGGGATCACACACGCGGTAATCAATGCCGCCCGAAAATTACCCAGAAAAATAAACAGCACCACAATCACCAAAATGGCGCCTTCAATCAGGTTTTTGGCCACGGTCTGAATGGCCCGATCCACCAAGGTACTGCGGTTATAGACGGTTTCCAGTACAACACCCGCGGGTAGAGAGGTCTGGATTTGTGCCACTTTGGCATCGAGTGCCTGCGCCACGGTTTTGCTGTTTTCGCCCATCATCATCATGGCGATGCCGAGTACGGTTTCTTCGCCATTGTAGGTGGCGCCACCCGTACGCAGATCATGTCCGATCGAGACCTTTGCAACATCAGAGACACGTATTGGCAAGCCACTTTTGGTCTCTAGCGTAACATTTTCGATGTCTTGAATACTGCTTAACATGCCCGGCACACGGACGGTGAGTTGCTGACCATTGTCCTCGATAAATCCTGCACCACGGTTCTCGTTATTGTCGGTCAGGGCTTGTTGCAGTGTCGCAAGGGAAAGATTAAGCTGTTGCAACCGATTTAAATCTGGCGATACAATATAGGTTTTATTGTATCCACCAATGCTATTAATTTCGGCGACTCCCGGCACACGCTGCAATTGCGGACGTACAATCCAGTCTTGAATTTCCCTAAGATCCATTGCTGTGTAGGATGAGCCATCGGGCTTTTTAGCCTGAGGTTCAGCCTTGATCACCCACTGGTAAATTTCCCCCAACCCTGTCGAAATTGGCGACATTTGCGGATCGACGCTCGCTGGAAGTGCACTTTTTGCTTCCTGTAAACGCTGATTAATCAGCTGACGTGCCCAATAAATATCGGTTCCATCCTTAAAAATAATCGTGACTTGCGACAAACCATAGCGGGAAATCGAACGGGTTTGCTCCATGCTGGGCAATCCGGCCATGGCATTTTCAATGGGATAGGTAATCCGCTGCTCCACTTCGGTTGCAGTAAAACCATTGGCTTGTGAATTGATTTGAACTTGTACATTGGTGATATCGGGAACAGCGTCAATCGCCAGATTTTTGTAGCTGTAAATGCCGATACCGATCCATGCGACCATAAACAGCAACACCCAGATGGCATTCTGGATGGCGAACTGGATCAAACGATCGAAAAGCCCTTGTGCAGTCGGCAAGCTATCTCTGTGCTTAGTGTCCATGCTCAGCCTCGCCTTTTTCCAGTTCAGATTTCAAAACGAAGCTTCCCTCACGCACATACTGCTGCTGTTGGGTCAGCCCAGAGACAATTTCAATCCATGCACCATCGCTCGAGTAGCGACCGGTTTGTACAGACTTTGGCTCAAAGCGCAGCCCTTTTTTGTCTTGAGAGACCACAAACACCACCGACTGGCCTTCTCGTTGCTGAATCGCACGCTTGTCTACACGCAAAACCGGTGCAGCGTCAGGCGTTTCGAGTAGCACATTAACCATCAAATTCGGACGTAGTTCTTTGGCCGCAGTTAACACCTTGCCACGTACCTGTAAGCGACCAGTGTCTTGATCGGCCTGTGCGGTTAAGCTCTGAATTTGTGCCTCAAACTCATGCTGGGTTTGCAAGGAAATAAATTTTACTTTTTGCCCCGGTTGTATGGCGACTGCGCCACTATTGGGCAAAATAAACTCCAGCCATAACCGATCGAGCTGATCAATGATAAACAAAGGTTTACCTGTCGCGACTTGCTCGCCCACCACAATATCTTTGCTGCTGATTGTGCCACTCAGCGGCGCACGCACAGCATAACGGCCTTGGCTTCCTGCGCTGGCCCCGTAGGCCGAAAGCCGCTGTGTCGCCGCCTGAACCTGAATTTGTGCCTGACGATAGGCATTGTATGCACGCTGATAATCCTGACGTGCAGACACGCCTTGATTCATCAGTTGCTTCTCACGTTGATAGTCTTGCGCTGCAAGAGTGAGTGCTTCACGTGCCAGACTTAAATTGGCCTGTTGATCAATCAACTCGGGAACAAACAGCGTCGCCAAGACTTGCCCTTTTTTAACCGACTGTCCAAGACTGACATTCACTTGCTCGACTTGTGCCATAAAAGATGCTCCCACATGCGCCTGTGCATCGGTATTGACCACCAGTTTGGCCGGATGGCGGGTCTGTTGCTGAATTTCGCCCAAACGCACACGATCGGTCACAATGCCAAATTGCTGAAGCTGCTGGGCTGTAAAGATCAGTTCGGGCTGCTCTTCGGCATGCGCCTCTGTGGCTTTTTCTTGATGTGCCTCATGACCGGATTGTTCAGCCTCTTGCGCTTCTGCATGTGCATGCTCAGCTTTACCCCCATTCATAGCACTCGATTTTTTGCCGGAAAATAGTAATATGCCTGCCACGACCAGACTGATGATCAATACCAGCACCACCCAAAACCACTGCGATTTTTTTGTTAACATTAGTTTGCTCCATTACCAGTATTGAGGCTTTGCGTGTCTTGCCAGAGGGTGTACTGGAGTTGTTCCAAGGCATCGGCCGACATAATCGTATCGGGTGAAATTCCGAGTGTGCGTGCTTCAAGTTGCAGCGTGCTTTGCCACGCCTGTTTCAAAAGTTGATTTTTTTTAAGCTGCTGCTCATGCAATTGCAAAGCAGCTTGCTGTACATCGGTTATGCTGAATTTTCCCGCCTGAAAACCAAGTAGCATTTTGTCGAGTACCTCGACTGAGAGCGGGATCTGCTGTTTTTGCATCAACTGATATTGCGTATTTAACCCTGTTAACTCGGTTTGAAGTCGCTTGAGCTGATTGAGGTTTTGCTGCGCATAAAAACGCTGCTGCTGATCTAACAGTTGCTGCTTGGCGGCATAGCCCTGCAAGGCATACTGCTGCCGGTCAATCAGATTCAGTGGAATTTCAACAGCGGCACGAATTTGATTATCACGTCCGCTCATGCCTGCCTGCTTGCTCTGTACCACTCCAAGCGTGACGGTCGGATTGGGCCGACGCTGTGCTTTTAAATAATCTATTTCTAAACGCTGCTGCTCGGCCTGCAACTGCATGGCTCGTGTATATAGGTTAGGTTTCGCATCGAAAGAAGTACTTGTAGCGGGCCAGATCGCTGCGGTGTCATCTGCCACCTGATAGTTCGTGATTGAATCCCCCCAAAGTGCCGCCATTTTTTGTTTGGCCAGATTTAAGCCAAGCTCACTTTCTTGAAAGGCACGTTGATTTTCAACATGATTCATCAGACTCCGATCAAAATCGACCTGTGCGATACTGCCTGCTTTATAGCGTAAACGCGCAGCATCTAAAATTTTTTGGCTACTGCTGAGTTGCTTGAGCAAAATGGCATGCTGCTGCTCAGCCACCACCACCTCGGCATAGGCAGCTTTGACAATCAGTTTCAGCTGCGCATCGAATAACATTTGTCGATGATTAACCTGTTGCACCTGTATCTGTGCCAATCGCGTTGCAGCACGGCGTTCACCAAATAGATCCAGTTTTTGGCTCATCCCAAACTCAAGCTCTTGATCTTCGCCAGATTGAAAACCAGTCTGTTGCACAGTCACGCTTGGATTAGACCAGAGCTGGCTTTGCCGAACGGCAGCATCGGCTATTTTTTGCTGGGCCTCCCAAACGGGAAGATGCGCCTGATAGCGTTGAACTTTTGCTAAAATCTCGGCGTAATGAAGAACGGATAATGTGGCTTGAACAGCTCTAGAATGAGCTGGCGATGTATATTGCGCTGCATATAATGGGGGTGAAACCCATAATACGCCCAGCAATACCCCGCCAAGCATCAATGAAGCGCCATGCGTATCCACGCGCAATACGCGCGGTAAAGAAAGAAAAATAGACATAAAATAACCCTATGAAATAGTTAATATTTCTGGTGGGTTGTTTTGGCTACCCCACCAATAGCGGGGTTAAAATAGGCGGCGGGTTCGGGTGAAATAAATGCGGCGACTGATACGCGTTTGCCCAGCTATAATGCTGCTGAATCAGCTGACCCAAACGTAATGGCTCTGTGGCAGATTGCTGCTCAGCAATAGACAATACGTGTAAACAGGTGGGTAAATGATCGTGATGATCCTGAAACACCGCAGGATTAGAAGATGCAGATACACTTGGGGAATGTGCAGCGTGTGACTCTGCCAATGGCGCATGATGACCAAAATGATACGCCACCGTTGCAGTGGTCGATTCGTGTGCACAAAACGCGGCCGCCACATTCCAAAAAGTTTGGAACATGAACAAACTCATCAAGACGGTTATCCAAACAGTCGAGCGCTTCATACAAAGTCATCATTTAAAATCGTGCCAAGTATAGCAACGCTGTGGCATGTAATAAAATTACTTTTACCCACACATGCTGATATAAAAAAACCAGCCCGTAGGCTGGTTTTTCATGCAGGAATTAACCTGTAATTTTTTTGTATTTGCTGCGCTTTTGCACAGCATCATCACCTAGGCGAGACTGACGGTACGCTTCATATTCTGCATAGTTACCGGTGTAGAATTCTGGCTGTTCGTTCTCAAATGACAAGATGTGCGTTGCAATACGGTCGAGGAACCAACGGTCATGCGAGACCACCATCACAGTACCCGGGAATACCAGAATGGCATCTTCAAGTGCACGTAAGGTTTCAATATCCAAGTCGTTTGATGGTTCATCCAGCAAGATCACGTTTGCGCCCATTTGCAAGATTTTCGCCAGTTGTAAACGGTTACGCTCACCACCAGACAATTCACCTACACGTTTTTGCTGATCTTGGCCTTTAAAGTTAAAGCGACCAATATAAGCACGCGATGCGATTTCGTAATCACCAATTTTTAAGATATCCAAACCGCCAGAAACTTCTTCCCATACGGTTTTGTTGTTATCTAAGGTGTCACGAATCTGACCTACATACGCCACTTTCACTGATTCGCCCAGTGTGACCGTACCGGTATCAGGCTGCTGCTCGCCAGTCATCATACGGAATAAGGTGGTTTTACCTGCACCGTTTGGACCCACGATACCAACAATTGCCGTTGGCGGAACGGTAAAGGTCAGGTTTTCATAAAGCAAACGGCCATCAAATGATTTGCTGATGCCTTCAACCTCAACCACTTTGTTACCCAAACGCGGGCCAGGTGGAATATAGATTTCAGAGGTTTCATTTCGTTGTTGGAATTCTTTCGAGTTCAGCTCTTCAAAACGCTCCATACGCGCTTTGTTTTTCTTTTGCTGACCTTTAGCATTCGAACGAACCCATTCAAGCTCTTTCTTCAAGGCTTTGGCAAATGATTCTTCTTGCTTTTGTTCCTGCTCTAAACGCGCATTCTTTTGTTCTAACCAAGAGGTATAGTTACCTTGGTATGGAATACCATGCCCACGGTCAAGCTCCAAAATCCACTCGGCGACGTTATCGAGGAAATAACGGTCGTGCGTAATCGCCACGATGGTGCCCGGGAAATCTTTCAAGAAACGCTCTAACCAAGACACCGATTCGGCATCCAAATGGTTCGTTGGTTCGTCAAGAAGCAACATGTCTGGCTTCGACAACAGCAAACGGCACAGTGCAACACGGCGACGCTCACCACCAGAAAGTAAAGAGACATCGGCATCCCATGCTGGAAGATTCAAGGCATTTGCCGCAATTTCCAACTGGTTATTTAAGTTGTGTGCATCCCATGTTTGAATAATTGCTTCAAGCTTTTCTTGCTCTTTGGCTAATTTGTCAAAGTCGGCATCTGGATCTGCATATTCAGCAAAAACCTGATCAAGGCGCTCAAGCGCATCGAGGGCTTCACGCACGCCATCTTCAACGTTGCCACGCACGTCTTTATTTGGATCTAGCGGTGGTTCCTGCTCAAGGTAACCAATTTTGATGCCCGGCTGTGCACGTGCTTCACCTGAGAAATCTTTGTCTACGCCCGCCATAATACGAAGCAAGGTCGATTTACCTGCCCCGTTTAAGCCGAGCACACCGATTTTGGCACCCGGAAAAAATGATAAAGAGATATCCTTGAGGATTTCGCGCTTTGGCGGAACCATCTTGGACACTCGGTTCATCGTGTAAATATATTGGGCCACTTAGGACTCCTCAATTGAAAAACCAACAGATCGCAATGAGCGAAAAATAGCAGCTATTATATGCTGAACGCGGCAAAAAAATAAGGCGTGATTGAGTTTAATCGGTTTTTATGACTGATAAATGTCGTCTAAATTGTTTCCTGATATAAAAAATGCATGACGCTAGATCATGCATTTTTTGATGATATCCCGACTCAAAGATGCATACTTTTAAATAAATTTATTTAATAAAATTATTCACCAACAAATTTTTAACGTCATCTACCCGGCCCGACATCAAGGCCTTAATTGCATAAAGTGAAGTGGATGAGACCTGATTCAGATTCGGATCTGGCGGCATTACCAGTTCCATCGGATTGGTATGCACATCGAGTAATGCTGGGCCATCATGCTTTAAAAATTGTTCGACTGCTTGCTCCAAACCAGCACCGTGCGTTACGGTCTGCCCATGCAGCCCAATCACACTGGCCAACTTACCAAAATCAGGATTAACCAAGTCCGTATAATGATCAAGCATTCCTTCCACTTTTTGTTCAAGCTCTACAAAATTCAGCGAACTGTTATTAAATACCACAATCTTGATCGGTAGTTTTTCCTGAATGGTGGTGAGTAAATCACCGAGCAACATGGCCAAGCCTCCATCTCCACAGAGTGCAATAATCTGGCGCTTCGGAAAGGCTTTTTGTGCGCCAAGTGCCTGCGGCATGGCATTGGCCATCGTGCCGTGCAATAAACTGGTAAAGGTTCGGCGTTTACCGTTTACGTCAATGTGTCTGAGTACCCAGACCATCGGTGAGCCACCATCGCCAAAGAAAATTGCATCCTGATCGGCATAACGATTCAGCAAAGACACCAAATACTGCGGATGAATCAGTCCGTCTTTTCCGACACGTTCTTCTTTATGGCGTGTTTCATCACTGTGATGTTTCAGTTCAAGACAGTGATCTAAAAATGCGCGTTCTTGACGTGTTTCAAGCAGTGGCAATAAGGCATTGAGCGTCGAGGAAATTTTACCTACTGCACCAAGTGTAATGGGATGGCGTCGCCCTAAATGTGTTGGATCGATATCGATCTGCAAGATTTTGGCATGACTTGGATAATACTGTGCCCATGCAAAATCGGCCCCCAGCAAAATCAGTAAATCGCAATCCATGAGGGTGTGATAACCCGCTTTATTACCAAAAATACCCGTCATGCCCATGTTGTACGGATTGTCATATTCAACAAAATCCTTGGCACGTGAAGTATGGGCAACAGGCGCTTTTAACTTCTCTGCAAAAGCCACGAGCTGATCATGTGCATCTTCACATCCTGCACCAGCATAAATACCAATTTTTTGATGTTGTGAAATCAGCTCAACGATCTGCTTAAGCTCGAATTGACTTGGCAATATGTCTGGATGTGTTTGGCGTGGCACGAAAGGCAAGCCTGCTTCAGCCGATGCTTCACTGATGTTGGCTGGCACAATGACCACAGCGACACCACGCTTGGTCAGGGCAGCCTGACACGCCATACTCATGATATGTCTGGCCTGAGAAGGCTGCGTGATTTCTTCACAAAAAACCGAATTTTTCGCATAAACCGATTTAAAATCGACGTATTGCGGGAAGTCGATAAATCCTGCCATTTCGGTCGAAATCTGACTGGCAATCAAAATAACAGGCGCACGATTTCGGTGTGATTCATACAAGCCATTAATAAAGTGCAGACTGCCCGGCCCGCAAGAACCAGCACATGCCGTTAAGTGACCACTGAGTAATGCATCTGTACCTGCTGCAAAGCCACCTACTTCTTCATGGCGCACATGAATCCATTCAATTTTACTCTTCGACATAGAGTCAGTGACATGGTTTAGGGTATCTCCCACGATACCGTAGCAACGTTGAACACCTGCTTGCTCCAGCACCTCAATGATAATATCAGATACTTTTTGAGTACTCATTATTTCACTTCTCCGGCTTTTTTATCATGAATTGAATAACTTGTATTTTTATAGTGTTCTTGCCACGCTCAGACTGCCAGTAAGTTTTTGTGGCGTTCTCTCAACATCGTGTAAAGTCATAAAGATGCTGAGCAAAAATCTAGCTCAAAATTATTATGCTTAAACCAGCTGAACTTTCCATAAAAACGTCTAAATCATGCATAAAGAATATGCTAAAAAAATGGATCATTCTTTGATCACTTCAATAAAAACAATGACACATCGCTACCAAGACGAAACACTGGCTATTCATGCCGGTTACCAGCCCGACCCCACCCCCGTGCTGCAAAAATCGTTTGAATTTGGCGCCGATATTATCGTGCATTCATTGACCAAATATATTGGCGGTCACGGCAATAGCATTGGCGGCGTGATTATCGACAGCGGCAAATTTCCTTGGGCGAAATATCCTGAGCGCTTTAAAGTGTTAAATTCGCCAGATCCGAGCTATCACGGCGTCAATTATGTCGAGGCTTTGGGAGAAGCTGCATATATTGCCCGTGCGCGCGTGGTGCCACTTCGTAATACAGGCGCAGCGATTAGCCCTTTGAGTGTTTTTCTGATTTTACAGGGCCTTGAAACACTCTCTTTACGCATGCAAAAACATACCGAAAATGCGCTTCAAGTTGCGAAATATTTAACACAGCATCCGAAAGTCAAATGGGTGAATTACGCGGGTTTAGAGCAACATCCGCAACATGCGCTGGCTCAGAAATATGTGAAGGGTACGCCCTCTGGCATATTATCCTTTGGTGTTGAGCATGGTCGTGAAGGCGGAACGCGTTTTATCGATGCACTGCAACTCTTTACCCGCCTCGTCAATATCGGAGATGCAAAAAGTCTGGCGTGTCATCCTGCTACCACCACACATCGTCAGTTAAATTCAGATGAGCTCAAGGCTGCAGGTGTTTCAGAAGATATGGTTCGACTCTCGGTTGGAATTGAGCATATTGACGATTTACTTGCCGATCTGGAACAGGCATTGGCTCAGGTGTAAATGATCTTTTATAAAAAGCGCCTCTCAATAGAGGCTTTTTTTGTTGTACTGCTTCAATATTTTGTGCTAAAAGTAAACTTATCCGCTAAATTCAATTAGAGCAATTACTCTAAAAACTTTTGTAATTTCATGGACTTATTACTAGATTTTTTCTTTAAATCAATTTAGATTAATTTCATCGACGAGTCTCATTTCACCCTATTGAAGAACCTAATCGACTAAAATAACTATAGCCATTGCTTTGTGACATAAATCAGGGAAAAACGCGTGAATAAAAAACTTGAAGCTCTTTTTCAACAGAACGTAAAAGGTAAAGTGGCCTTAATTACAGGCGCCTCTAGCGGTATTGGTCTGACGATTGCCAAACGGATTGCTGCTGCGGGAGCGCATGTTTTACTGGTGGCCAGAACTCAAGAAACGCTTGAAGAAGTAAAAGCTGAAATTGAGCAAAAAGGTGGGCATGCCTCTATTTTTCCGTGTGACCTGACCGACATGAATGCCATTGATGAACTTTCTAAACAGGTTATGGCACATGTCGATCACGTCGATTACCTGATTAACAATGCGGGGCGTTCAATCCGTCGTGCCGTTCATGAATCGTATGACCGTTTTCACGATTTTGAACGAACCATGCAGCTCAATTACTTTGGTGCAGTACGCTTGGTCTTGAATCTCTTGCCTCACATGATCAAACGTAAAAATGGTCAGATCATTAATATCAGTTCGATTGGTGTTTTGGCCAATGCTACACGTTTTTCTGCCTATGTGGCGTCTAAAGCTGCGCTAGATGCATTTAGTCGTTGCCTGTCTGCCGAAGTCCTCAAGCATAAAATTTCAATCACCTCTATTTACATGCCTTTGGTTCGTACGCCAATGATCGCGCCGACCAAAATTTATAAGTACGTTCCGACACTTTCACCAGACGAAGCGGCCGATCTGATTGTCTACGCGATTGTGAAACGACCAAAACGTATTGCGACCCATCTTGGACGTTTGGCCTCAATTACCTATGCGATTGCACCGGATATCAATAATATTCTGATGTCGATTGGCTTCAATCTGTTCCCAAGCTCGACAGCCGCGATTGGTGAACAGGAAAAATTGAATTTGCTCCAGCGTGCCTACGCCCGTTTATTCCCAGGTGAACACTGGTAAGTTTGTATAAAAAAAGCCTCTCTATATGAGAGGCTTTTTTATAGAATATGAAAAAGAATAAAGAATTAAACGAATACAACGAAATTATAATTTTACCTTTAAATTGAAAATTTTTAGCAGCGATTAAGCCCTATAATCATTAAAAAATCTATACGTATAGTAATATTTTTATATCTTCTGTAGCAATAATTTATTCATCAATTGGCGGATTAGGTATTATCAATATCGTGTTAGTTAATATCACTTAGAGAGTCAGATAAATTGGCCTAATAATCACGATGGGTGCGAAGAATAAATATAAATTATATTTATTCTTTTGAATTTATTAAAATTCTTATTTGCTTTTCAAGTAATAATATTTAGAATATCCATTATCTTGATTGCATTCAAAATTCCACCCATTTTTTTTAAAAAAATTAATTGCATTAACGTTTTGTATAGAGACTAAAGCTTTCCAACAGTCTGATTTATTAAAAGAATTACTGTTAATAATTTTATTTAAAATTTTGCTACCATATCCCTTATGTTGGTAATCTGGATTAATTGAAAAATTAGATATAGCATAATAATTATATTCAGGCTGGGGTAAATAAATACCACATACTGCCAATAGAATACTTTCTTTAAAAATGCAAATCTGTTTAAAATCTTTATCATTTAGTACAGAATTCAGCCACTCCTGATCAATATAATCTAGAGCAGAAGAAATACTTTCATGCTTAAACCATTTACCGTATCCTAAGAAATCATGCTCAGTAAAGTCTCTAATATTTATTTCCATTTAAATCTCCTAAATCATTTTTTGTATTGTTTTCAATTATTTCATGCTTATGAGTGATAATAATTATGATGATCTTTCCAGTCAAAAAATAAAATTAGTTTTTTAAAAATCCTTATAACCCACAAATTTAAAGTGATAAATTATAATGTAACATGTCAACAGAGAACCTTAGGCAAGCATTACGTAGACTATGACCGACTTAATTCCTACCAAAACCAGATAAGTGGTACTCGACAACCTCAAGTTTAAAGTCTTGAGAATATTTAGCCATAGAAAAGCACCCTCCAAGTTAGACTGAATATGTCCAACTTTCGGGGTGCAGTTCACAAAGAGAGTTTTTTTATTTCAGTTTTACTTAGAACCTTTGATGCCAGCTTGGAGCAACAAAGCACCTAGGCCACCAATTTTTTGTTCTTGAGGCTTTTCTTGCTTAGCGCGCTGTGGCTTTTTGCTCGAATCGCCTTGACGTGCAGCCTGCTGTGGACGCTTTTGCTGTGGCTTACGTTCAGGACGTGGCTCATTATTTTCGCGACGTGGCGCACGCACCGCTTTCGCCGGCGCTTCTGAACCTTCAGGACGCATACTTAAATTGACACGCTTACGCTCAGCATCGACCTGAATCACTCGAACTTGTACGATCTGACCCGGCTTCACCACTTTGTGCGGATCCGAGACAAACTCATTCGCCAGTTCAGAAATATGCACCAGACCATCCTGATGGACGCCGACATCTACAAATGCACCGAAGTTGGTGACATTCGTGACTACGCCTTCAAGCTGCATGCCTTCAGTGAGCTGTGCCACTTCGGTCACATCATCACGGAATTTGGCTGTGCGGAATTCCGGACGTGGATCACGACCCGGTTTTTCAAGCTCTGTTAATACATCCTGAACGGTTGGTAAACCAAAGCTGTCATCGACAAACTCATCTGCGTTAATCTGACGAATAATTTCTGAATTACCGATCAGGTCTTTTACAGTCGTGGCTTTGGCTTGTACCATTTTTTCCACCAAACCGTAACTTTCCGGATGGACTGCAGAAGCATCAAGTGGTTCAGAACCATTCAACACACGCAAGAAACCTGCTGCCTGTTCAAAGGTGCGCTCACCCAAACGTGGTACATTTTTCAACGACTGGCGGTTGTCAAAACGGCCATGCTCTTTACGATATTCCACAATTTGCTGAGCAATCGCTTTATTTAAGCCGGCGATATAACCCAAAATGGCAGACGATGCGGTATTCACATCGACACCCACGGCGTTTACGCAGTCTTCAACCACCGCATCGAGCGTTTTTGCCAGACCCGTCTGATTGACATCATGCTGATACTGACCCACACCAATCGATTTCGGATCGATTTTTACCAGCTCCGCCAATGGATCTTGTAAACGACGGGCAATAGATACGGCACCACGAATCGATACATCCAGTTCAGGCAATTCTGCTGCTGCCAGCTCGCTTGCCGAGTAAACCGATGCCCCTGCTTCACTGACTGTTACACGTGTCAGTTTAAGATCAGTATTGGCCGTCATCATTTCAGCAACGACCGCTTCAGTTTCACGGCTTGCTGTACCGTTACCAATTGCAATCAGATCCACACTGTATTCACGGCACAAGCGTGCAAGCTCGGCAATCGAGCCTTCTTTGTCTTCTTTAGGTGCAAATGGGTAAATGGTACTGTGCGCCAATACATCGCCCGCTTCGCTGACCACAGCCAGCTTTACACCGGTACGAATACCAGGGTCGACACCTAAAGTGGTGCGACTGCCCGCTGGTGCAGACAATAATAAGTGACGCAAGTTTTCTGCAAATACCTGCATGGCTTCAGCTTCAGCTGCAAGGCGTTTTTCAGTCAGCAAAGAATGTTCGATTTGCGGACGAATTTTACCTAACCAGAACAGTTTTGCTGTTTGCTTTAAAAAATCTTGACGGGCTTGTGGCTGTACTTGATCCAGATTGTATTCGGTTTCAATGCGTGCCAAAGGTGCATCGTCTTGTCCGTCTACTTTAAGGCCCAACACATTTTCTTGACGGCCGCGTAGCATGGCAAGTAAGCGATGTGAAGGGAGTTTGTTTAAGTTTTCAGAAAACTCAAAGTAATCACGGAACTTTTTACCAACTTCTTTTTTCTCATCAGAAGCCACGGTACTTTTGAGGCTGGCCGTCTTGGCGAACAGGCTTTTAAGCGCTGTGGTCAAGGCAATGTTTTGCGCCCAGTCATCAATAATAATATGTTGCACGGCATCGAGCTGGCTCTCGGCATCTGGATAATCGGCATGCTCAAATCCAGCCAGCGCCTCTGTTGGTTCAATTTGCTCGGCAACAATGCGCTCTGCTACTGGCCCAAGACCGGCTTCACGTGCCTTAAATGATTTACTGGTGCGCTTTGGACGATATGGCGCGTAAATTTCTTCAAGTGCATTTTTGGTTTCGGCAGCGTTAACACGTGCCAATAAATCATCGGAAAGTTTGTTCTGTTCTTTTAGCGACTCAATGACTTTTTCACGACGTTCATATAAATCACGCAGATAAGACAAGCGTGTGTCGAGTTGGCGTAGTTGCGTATCGTCTAAGCCTTGCGTGACCTCTTTACGGTAACGGGCAATAAAAGGAACACTGGCACCTTCATCAATTAAACGGATGGCAGCTTCTACTTGGTTTGGACGTACGGCAAGCTCGCTTGCCAACTGCTGAACTAAGTCAGTCATCGTGTTCGATTCCACAAGGATTAAGTTTAAAAGCACTGATTATAAAGACCGAGACTATAAAATCCACACTTGTTTTACTTATTCAAAACGTTTTTTTGAATCATGCGCTGGGTTTTGACAAAAATTCGAATCAATTACAGTACATTTATTCTATTTAATAGGTCTGATCGGTCACTCAAACAGATGTGATATTTTGCACATTGAATACGTCATTTATGGGCTGCTGTTTTATTTTAAGGAATCTGGCACCGAACGTACAAATTTCATCAACTTGTCACTTGTAAAAACAGTCACTTAGAGGCATAAATACAAAGAATGGTGAACAGGGATTCATCTGGAATATTCATGAAAGATATACAGTGCATCAAATGCTTTTAAGATGTTGTTTTTTGGTTTCAAATTTCGCCGAAAATTGTAATTTTGAGCAATTTGATACATAGTCTAAACAAGAATATCGGCATTATACTGCATTGATCCAATAATCTATAAATTATGACTTAAATAAAGGGAGTACATCATGAGTTTAGTTGTACCTGCTGAACATACTGAAACTGTACATAACGACACCGATCGCGTCGAACGGATTCTTGTCGTCGATGACGATGTACGTTTGCGCACCCTTTTGCAACGCTTCTTGGAAGACAAAGGTTTTGTTGTTAAAACGGCCCACGATGCAACTCAAATGGATCGTTTGCTTCAGCGCGAATTATTTTCTTTAATTGTTTTAGATTTTATGCTTCCAATGGAAGACGGTTTGAGTATCTGTCGTCGTTTACGTCAGTCTAATATCGACACCCCGATCATCATGCTGACTGCACGCGGCAGCGACTCTGACCGAATTGCAGGGTTAGAAGCCGGTGCAGATGACTATTTGCCAAAACCGTTTAATCCAAACGAGCTACTGGCACGTATCCGTGCGGTACTGCGTCGTCAGGTTCGTGAAGTGCCGGGCGCCCCAAGTCAGCAAGTTGAAGTGGTGAGCTTTGGCCCATGGTCACTCGATCTTTCTACACGCACCCTGACTCGTGAAGGCCAAGTGGTGACACTCACCACAGGCGAATTTGCAGTCTTGAAAGCCTTGGTGCAACACCCACGTGAACCTTTGACCCGTGACAAACTGATGAATTTGGCGCGTGGTCGTGAATGGGGTGCAATGGAACGTTCAATCGATGTACAGGTTTCGCGTTTGCGCCGCCTCATCGAAGACAACCCAGCACGCGCACGCTATATCCAAACCGTGTGGGGCGTGGGCTATGTATTTGTTCCAGATGGTGCAGAATAAGACATAATTTAGACTTAGGATGATTGAGTGAAGCTCGACCCCATCGACCCGCAAGCGTATACCGATTACGTTGCGTATTCCGAACGTAAACGAACCCGATGGGAACGCTTTCTCGACAAAATTAAACCGCGTTCAGCTGCAATGCGCACCACGGTGCTGGTGCTGTTCGTGGTGGTGTTTAGTCTGATGATGTCGCTGTGGTTTTTTTGGCGCACCTTATATTTGCCAGAAATCCAGCAACATGCGCGTTATCTGGCTGTCGAGCTGGAATTGGTGAATAACCCCGACATTCGTATTTTTCATCGTGATGTTGAGGTTGATGTCGATACATGGCTCAAAAACAGAGTCGGAATCGAGTACGTTACAGACCCCAAAGAATATCCCAATGTCCGCGACAAAGTGATTGCGGATTTCTTTACCAATCATGTTGAAGACAAGCTTGCCAATGAACTGAAAGTCGATAATGTCATTGTGTATTTCCAGTTTAAGCCAAGCCCACGTATCTGGATTCAAACGCCAGAAATGCATGGAAATTGGGTTCGTGAACCCTTAAAAACCTATGCCAACTATAGCCCTGAGCTGGTGTTTGGCTGGCTACTTGGCGTTCCGCTTCTGTCTGCCATTATTATTTTGACTTTGGTGCGTCAGCTTAACCGCCCACTGCGCCGCTTACAAAATGCAGCCAATGCCTATAGTAAAACCGGTAAGGCGCCCTATTTGGGCACCAACCATGGTCCATTAGAAATTCGTCAGGTGAATCAAGCGTTTAATCATATGGTGTATACACTTGAGCAAACCGAACGTGATCGGCAAATCATGCTGGCGGGTATTTCCCACGATTTACGTACGCCGCTCACTCGAATTCGTTTGACTGCGGAAATGTTACCCGATGAGTTTTTACGAGAAGGGCTGGTCTATGACGTCGATGATATGGACGCCATTTTAAATCAGTTTATTTCGTATATGCGCGATGGCTCCGACGAAGAACTACGCGACACCAATATTAATATTTTGCTGCAAGAATTGGTGGTTCAATTTAAACCACTCGAGATTCACTTCGAAGCACAAGATGTTCCGATTATTCCTGCACGTAGCTTGTCGCTAAAACGCCTGATTGCCAATCTGATTAACAATGCCAAACGCTACGGTGCAGAGCCAATCGAACTGACCGCACAGGTTGAAGGCGATCATATTCTGATTATTGTTGCCGACCACGGTGAAGGTATTCCAGAAGATCAGATCGAAGAGCTGATGCAACCCTTTGTCCGCGGCAATTCAGCGCGAACGATTCAGGGCAGCGGCTTGGGGCTGGCAATTGTCAAACGGATTGTCGATATCCACCAAGGTGAGCTACTGATTCATAATCGTCCTGAAGGTGGGCTCGAAGCACGTATTTTATTGCCTCTTCCAAAGCATTTAACCCCTGAGCCACTACCGGCCAATCCGATTGAAAAAATTAAGCAAAGTTTCTCAGATCGATTTTAAGCCGAACATATTTTCAGCAGTTCTATTTGAGTCGCTACTTATTTCTCAATGTTATTTTTTAAGTAAATAAATGAGTTAGACGTACATCACAAAATGTGATTATTGTATTTTTTTCAAAAATTAGACCTTAGCCTAACACGGCGTCAAAAGTAAACGAACAACGGTACAATCTGGCATGTGAACTAAAACAGATTGAGAGTAAACCCATGTCTTTAGATCGTATCCGATTGGCCTCATTACACAACAAAGTGATTAGCGCAGATGATGCTGCAGCATATATCCAAGACGGTATGACTGTGGGTATGAGCGGATTTACTCGTGCGGGAGAAGCGAAAGCGGTCCCACAAGCTTTAGTTGAACGTGCAAAACAAAACCCGTTAAAAATTACATTAATTACGGGCGCGAGTTTAGGGAATGACCTCGATAAACAGTTAACCGAAGCGGGTGTATTGGCGCGTCGCCTACCCTTCCAAGTCGACAATACCTTACGTCGTGCCATTAACAATGGCGAAGTAATGTTTATTGATCAGCACTTGTCTGAAACAGTTGAACAAATGCGTAATTTACAGCTCAAACGCCCAGACGTTGCTGTAATTGAAGCCATTGCGATTACTGAAGATGGCGGCATTATTCCTACCACTTCTGTTGGAAACTCTGCAAGCTTTGCCATCTTTGCTGAAAAAGTGATTGTTGAAATCAATACCTCTTTAAGCGAAGCGTTCGAAGGCTTACACGATATTTATATTCCGTCATACCGCCCAACACGTCAGCCAATTTCACTGACCAAAGTAGACGAACGAATTGGTACCAGTGCCATTCAGATTGATCCTGCAAAAATTGTCGGGATTGTATTTAACGACACTGCCGATTCACCATCGACTGTGACACTTCCAGATGATGAAACCCAAGGCATTGCCAAGCACCTGATCGCTTTCTTTGAAAAAGAAGTGGCTGAAGGTCGTTTACCGCAAAATCTCGGCCCTCTTCAAGCAGGGATTGGTTCAATTGCCAACGCCGTACTGACTGGCCTCAAAGATTCAAACTTTGAAGATTTGGTCATGTACTCTGAAGTACTTCAAGACTGTACCTTTGAATTGATCGATGCTGGAAAAATGAAGTTTGCATCGGGCAGCTCGATTACCCTGTCGGCGAAATGCGGTGAAAAAGTGTTTGGCAACATTGAAGCCTACAAAGACAAGTTGGTACTTCGTCCGCAAGAAATCTCAAACCACCCTGAGTTGGTACGTCGTTTAGGAATTATCGGCATCAATACTGCACTTGAGTTCGATATTTACGGTAACGTCAATTCGACACACGTATGTGGAACCAAAATGATGAACGGCATTGGCGGTTCGGGCGATTTTGCACGAAATGCACACTTGGCTATCTTTGTCACCAAGTCGATTGCAAAAGGCGGTGACATCTCGTCGATCGTCCCAATGGTGTCGCATGTCGATCATTCTGAGCATGATGTTGATATCTTGGTGACCGAGCAAGGTCTGGCCGATTTACGTGGTCTGGCACCGCGCGAGCGTGCTGTGACGATTATCAAAAACTGTGTTCACCCACTGTATCAAGATGCGCTTAATGACTACTTTAACCGCGCATGTGCCAAAGGCGGACATACGCCACACCTGCTACGCGAAGCATTGTCTTGGCATGTAAATTTTGAAGAAAATGGACACATGCTGGCCATCGAGCCTGAAGCTAAATCTGCTTAAGCCTTCCTTTTTTTCATCCAAAGCACTCTGATCACAGGGTGCTTTTTTTATACAAAAAAAAGACTTATCAAGTGATTTCTTTTCTTTTATCTTAAGGCTTAAACATCATCACAAGAAGAACAACCCATGTTTATGATTCGCCAGTTTAGCCATACCGATATCGAAGATATTGTCAGTTTATGGGAGCTTTGCGGGCTGAGCCGCCCGTGGAACAACGCTGAAATTGATATTTTCCGTAAAACTGAACAAAACGATGGGCTGTTTTTAGTGGCTCTTCGCGACGAGCAACTGGTAGCGACCGTCATGGGCGGTTACGACGGCCACCGTGGCTGGATCAGCTATCTGGCCGTTCATCCGCAGTATCAGCGTCAGGGCGTTGCCACTGCACTGGTTCAGCAACTAGAAAAGCGCCTGATCGCGCGTGGCTGCCCCAAGGTCCAGTTGCTATTACGCAAGGACAACTTGGATGTACAAGGCTTTTACGATGAATTGGGCTACGAAGAAGTCGATGCGATTTGTTTAGGCAAACGACTGATCTCGGATTAGCGTATCGAACTAACATGCGCTTGGTGGGTTATTAGCGTACCTGTACACCCACACGCAGCAGCACTGGAAAGCGCACCTCAACGATCTGATTCAGATCGGCGCAAGCTGCATTTAGCTCCTGTAATGGATCTGTACCTTTTTGCAAAATATAATGCTGAATAGCCGACCATGTACCTAAATACTGTATTAATTGCTTAAGCGTCCAACGCAGGCGAATGTCAAAGTTCGGCATCTGGATCTCCTGAAAGGGAAATGGAATGGTACGGTAATGCTGATCGATATAACGCCGTTCTGGGTCCCAATGCCCTCTCAGGGTGTGATGATACAACTGCTGAATCTGCATATGGAGCAAAGGATCATTCACCTCAATCAGACCATATCCAATAATGGCAAAAATGCCACGGGGTTTCAGCGTACGCTTTACCTCGGCATAAAAGGCCTCAAAGTCAAACCAGTGTACGGCTTGCGCCACGGTAATCAAATCAAAGCAATGGTTGGGAAAGGTGGTTTTTTCGGCAGGTTGAACCTGATAACTGATGTTGTCGTAATATTCGGCATGATCGAGCTGGCTATGGCTGATATCTGTGCCGACCACCTGCTCAAAATAAGGTGCCAGCATATGCGTGAGCTGGCCCGAACCTGCACCACAGTCCCATGCCAGGTCACGCGTATGCACGTAACTCAAGAGATGCTGAAGCATGGCTTGCGGATATATCGGTCGAGCTTGCTGGTAACGCTGGCTGTCTAGCGAAAATAAATCCTTCACGCCTGATTGTCCTTATATTTTATTCTTCCTGTATAGCGCTACTATAAGTGAAAATTTTTACAGGCAAGCTAAAATTGTCAGACAAAAAAAAGCCCCTGATTGAATCAGGGGCTTTTTTGAATATGGTGGCGTGAGGCAGGATCGAACTGCCGACACACGGATTTTCAATCCGTTGCTCTACCGACTGAGCTATCGCGCCGATGGGATGTATTAAGCCGTATCTGTCAGCATTAGTCAACAAAAAATCGTGATTTTTTAACTAACTGCGTAAAATTTCGCCCAAAAAAAAATCCCTGATGGGATCAGGGATTAGAAACTTTTAAATATATGGTGGCGTGAGGCAGGATCGAACTGCCGACACACGGATTTTCAATCCGTTGCTCTACCGACTGAGCTATCGCGCCGATGGGGCGTATTAAACAGGTTTCGTCATCAAAGGTCAAGTCAGTTACGCGTTTTTTTATTTAAGCGGCTATTTTTAAACCAAACCGCCCAATAAGTAGCTTCGATTAAGTCGATAGTTTGCCAATATGCGCCAAACAGCGGTGAATGGCTCCACAGCCCGGCTCAAAACTGTTTACACCTTTTTCTTCTTCAAGGCGGCATGCCTCACTGACCAAGCGCTCGGCGACACCTCGGCCACGATTGGCTGGATGCACCACCACATATTCAAGAATCTTGCTTTCTCCTTGTCCTGTACACCAGATTGCACCTATAATCTTGCTGTTAAATTCGGCTGTATAAACCGTGGTATACTGAGCCAGATTTTGCTCTAATTGTTCAACTGCATCTTGCCCGTCACCAAATTCAGGACTTGTATCGTACAGTCGCTCAAGCTGGGTGCGCATTTCTTCGTTTTCGAGTGAAGTATAAGCATGTACGGTTATAGGCATTGATTAACCCTCCTGAGCAAGCGATGGTGCTGTCACTTTTTTTGTCACAGCGAATTGATCTTTATATTCATCATTTTTGACGTTTTTTGAGGAACGTGTCCATGACAGAACGTATCAGTGAAGTGGTAAGAAATACCAATGAGACCAAGATTCGAGTTCGTTTGAACCTCGACGGATCGGGTCAGGGTACACTGAACACTGGAGTTCCATTTTTAGACCATATGATTGATCAAATCAAGCGACATGGACTATTTGATATTGATATTCACTGTGATGGCGATCTGGAGATCGATGATCATCATACTGTCGAAGACTGTGGTATCACCTTAGGCCAAGCCTTTGCACAGGCTTTGGGAGATAAAAAAGGTTTACGTCGCTACGGTCATTTTTATGCACCGCTCGATGAAGCCTTATCGCGTGTGGTGGTCGATCTATCTGGCCGTCCGGGTCTGTTTATGGATATTCCGTTTACGCGCGCTCGCATTGGCAGCTTTGATGTGGATCTGTTTTCCGAGTTTTTCCAAGGCTTTGTCAATCATGCCCTAATGACGCTTCATATCGATAATCTCAAAGGCAAAAACAGCCATCACCAAATCGAAAGCGTATTTAAGGCCTTTGCCCGTGCCCTGCGTATGGCCTGTGAAATCGACCCGCGTGCGGCAGGTACCATTGCATCGACCAAAGGGAGCCTGTAATGACCCGTGTAGCCCTTCTCGATTATGGTATGGGAAATTTACACTCTGCGGCAAAAGCGCTTGAGCATGTGGGGGCTACGGTCGATGTGACCAATGACCCGAAACTGATTGCCAAAGCCGATAAAATTGTCTTTCCGGGTGTTGGTGCAATGCGTGATTGTATGCAAGGCATGCGTGATGCCGGTATTGACGAAGTGGTACGTCATGCTGCATTTAATAAACCGGTACTGGCGATTTGTGTGGGCATGCAAGCTTTGCTTGAGCGTTCGGAAGAAAATGGCGGAGCCGATGCGCTGGGCATTTTTGAAGGTGTGGTGAAGCACTTCCCCGATATCGATGGCCTTAAAGTACCGCATATGGGCTGGAATCAGGTGCATCAGGGCGATCCGAGCCATCCAATGTGGAACAACATCGAGCAAGATGTCCGTTTTTATTTTGTGCATAGTTACTACGTTGAGCCAAAGCAGCACGACGTGATTGCAGCAACCTGTGACTATGGTCTGCAATTTTGTACGGCAATACACAAAGACAACCTGTTTGCCACGCAGTTCCACCCAGAAAAAAGTCATACCGCAGGCTTGCAACTGCTCAAAAACTTTGTGGAATGGAACATCTAAACCTTTTTTAGTCACTTCGCCTAAGATCGGGCGAAGTGGCAGCAATAACATTTTTGAATGGTATGTTTGACTATATTTTTACTGATTAAATCATTTCCATAACAATAGCATTGATGAAAAGGCCTATAAAAATGACGATACCTGATAATACTCCGCCTACCCTACCTGGCAGCATTGATCACCCTTTAAACTCCCGAGGCCGTATGGGCCGTTTGTCCTTTGCAGCATGGAGCCTGCTCTCTACCATTTTGGTGGTGGTTGCCGTTCTGGTCATTAGTCTGATTTTTACAAGTTTTCCTTCTGAATCGACAGCCGTGCAATTGATCAGCTCGTTATTGCTGATTGCCTGCTATGTGGTGTTTTTATTTTATAGCTTTATTTTCATGATCCGCCGACTGCACGACCGTAACCACAGTGGCTGGTTGTCTCTGTTGTTTATTGTCCCGCTGATTAATGCAATTTTGGTGCTGTATTTACTGTTTGCCAAGGGCGATGCAGGCGCCAACCGATTTGGTCTGCCGCGTGGCACACCGGGCTGGGAAAAAGTACTGGGCTGGATATATCTGGTGCTGTTGCCGATTCTGTTTATTGTTGGCTTTAGTACCAGCATGTTTAGCTCGTATCAAGAATATACCGAGCGCGGCGCGACGGTGTTTCAGCCAGACGCATTGCCAATCCAGCATTCAACACATTCGACACATTTAAGCAGCTGATTTCGCGAAAAACCAATACTTATGGGCTTAGCGATTTGCAATTAGTTTGTTAAGATGGATCAAATTTTAGTTACATGATGATGCAAGGAACGAAAACATGCTGATCATCCCTGCAATTGACCTGAAAGATGGTAAATGTGTTCGCTTAAAACAAGGCCGTATGGAAGACGATACCGTTTTCTCTGACGATCCGGTGGCAACGGCACAGCATTGGGTCAATGAAGGCGCGCGTCGCTTACATTTGGTCGATTTAAACGGCGCTTTCGCAGGTACGCCAATTCATAAGCCTGTCGTTGAAGCGATTGCCAAAGCTCAGCCTGAACTGCCAATTCAAATTGGTGGTGGTATTCGTTCACTTGAAACTATTGAGCATTATCTCGATGCTGGCGTTTCCTTTGTGATTATTGGAACCAAAGCTGTGCAAGAGCCTGAGTTTGTTGAGCAGGCTTGCAAACAGTTTGCCGGTCATATCATTGTAGGTATCGATGCCAAAGACGGCATGGTGGCAACCGATGGCTGGGCCAATGTGACCAACGTGAAGGCCACCGATTTAGCCAAACGCTTTGCAGATGCAGGCGTATCAAGCATTGTCTATACCGATATTGCGCGTGACGGCATGATGCAAGGCGTTAACGTAGAGCAGACCGTTCATTTGGCGCAGTATTCTGGCCTACCTGTGATTGCCTCAGGCGGTGTGACCAATCTGGACGACGTGCGTTTGCTCAAAGGCCAGCCGGGAATTTTAGGTGCCATTACTGGTCGTGCCATTTATGAAGGCAGTTTAAGTCTGCGTGAAGCACAGCTATTGCTGGATCAAAACGTGCTGAACTAAAAATATTAGTACAAAAAAAGATGCCCCTTGAGGCATCTTTTTTTTTGCTTTTACTGTGTACTTATCCATTGGTCCACGGCTGCGCCGGTGAGCCGATCCAAGCCGATTGTGCCGGAATTTTTTCGCCTTTCATGACCAAGGTCAGTGGCCCAAGTAAGCTTTGATCACCCACCTCAGCATTGTACAGCACGATACTGCGACAATGTACGGTCACATGTTGCCCAATTTCCACACGACCGATTTTCATGATGCGATCTTCAAACAAATGTGTTTGCGGCCCACTAAAGCTATTGAGTTCGCTGTAATCTCCAATCGAGACACAGTCAAATTCGGTAATGTCTGCGGTGTCCATATACACCTGCTTACCCACTTTAACGCCCAATAAGCGCATCAAGGCTGGGAGTAACGGCGTACCGCGCACATAGTTGAGGCAGTTTGGTATTGCGATCGATTCGTACAGGCTGGTAATGCCCTCACTTACCCATACAAACATGGTCCACATCGGGGCTGAACGCGGCGTATAACGACCAATCAATGCCCATTTCAGCAATACAATCACCAAGAAGCTGGCAATGCCGTACACCACACCAGACACCGCTAGAGTCAGTAACCCGATTGCCCAGCCCTGATGTACCACGTGGTCAATCACAGACAATACAATCATGTAACCCATGCCAATGGAGAAGGCCAGCGAATACAATGCGTAGCCCTTCAATTATACCGCGCATGAAGCGACGACCAAGGCTTGGACGGAAAGTAAGATGCTCTGGAAATTCACCAACCGATTCGCGCGCAGGCAAGCGTAGTGCAGGCGAACCAAACCACGTTTCACCACTTTTTAAAACATCGTGCTCTGGAATTTTCGACTGCACGCCAATCAGTACACCATCTGGCAAGCTTGTGCCGTCGGCAATGTAAGCACTGTTGCCCACAAAACTACGGCAACCAATCACGGTCGGCTGCAATACCATCCAGCCGCGGCTAATTTCTTCATCACCAAGCATGACTGCATCGGCAATAAAGCTCTCGTCACCCAATGACAATAGTTCGGGCACCACACCGGTTGCAGTCGAGACTTCGCTGTCACGTCCGACCTTGGCCCCCATGAGGCGAAACCAAGCAGGTGCATAAATCGTGGCAAAGAGGCCATGAAGGGTTTGCAAACTGGTTTCAAAAATCTGGGTAGCAAACCATTTACGATAATAAGTACCACTGTGTAACGAATAGGTACCTGCTTTTAAATTCGGCAAGATCACTTTTCGTAGCAGTGCAGCAAAGAGTGCGGTAAACACCACCATGACCGCACTGGCCGGAATGGCAAACAGGAAGTAACGGAACGCAGTAGACACACTGTTGGATGCCTGCAAAATACCGTGGAAGTAGTTCACATCAAACCAATCGACCAGAATAAAACTTGGGAAAATCGGAATGAAAAACAAGCAGCTAATAAACACCACGCTCAAAGCGTAATAACCCAGCTCTACTACTTTACGCCCTGCCGATGCTTGGGCACGTGAAGGCAAATGCGCAACATCTAACTGCTTGCTATAGCGTGCTGGTGCACCATCCCACACTTCAAAAGCGGGCACGGTTTTACCGTTACTTAAGGCAGAGAGCGCATTTAAATGGGCGTACTCTTGCAGTTCAGTATTTTCTTCAAGCACACTGTACGAACCGACATAGCTTTCTTTTTGCAGGCGGATCTTGCCGAGTACCAACTGACCTTGCTCAATTTTGGCATTTTCCAGATTGACCTGCGAACCCACACTGACCCCATCTTCAATGGTTAACAGATTAGGCATACGGATATGCACCGATCCGATATGAACGTTTTGTCCAATCTTGGCGCCCAAAGCTTTCAGATACAGATTATTGAGTGTTGAACCTGCCAGCAAATAATGCGGCGCAATGCCTTTCAAACGATCGGCCAACCACCAGCGGAAATACGTTTTGCCCCAGAGTGGATACTGGCCCGGACGAATGCCTTTTAGCAGTAAACGATTGCCCACAATTGAAATGGCAAAGCTGAGGATCAGGCTAAGCACATATACACCGAGCGAAATTCCCATAGCGCGAAGCACGCTGTCACCCGGACTTCCCGTAAAGTAATGGTAGCTAAAAAATGGCGCCAACCATTGCAAAATGGTCAAGCCAATCAAGACTGGAATCACCATCATTTGTGCCACACCACAGCGGATACGTTTGGCATTATCGATATGATAGGCTTTGACTTCACGCATTTGCTGCTGCTTGGCCTGTTGCAGCATAAACTGACTGATCGCGCCGACTTTACGAAGCTGGTAAATATTTTGAATGGTCATTTGCGCATATTGCGGATATTCACGCAAATGCGAGGTTAAAACGGCAGCCAGTAGCGAGTGCCCACCTAAATCATCAAAAAAATCTGCCGAAAGCTGAATGGCCTGATTCGGAAAAATTTTCGCCAGACAATCAAATAAAATCTGTTCGGCTTCGTTTTGTGGCTCGTCAGATACCGCGCTATCGATGTGCTGACTTAACTCCAGTTTGCGCAGCGCGTTACGATCAATTTTACCGGAAAGTAGACGTGGTACCTGATCGACCAGTTCAAAGCGGTTCGGCACCATGTAGGCCGGTAAGCGTGCTTTTAAATAGGCACGAATATCCTTCACCTGAATGCGGTCTTTTTGTTCCTGATCGAGAACAATAAAAGCCACCAACTGGTCCATATCGTCGTCACGGCGCAACACCACGGCCGCGGTTCCGATGCCGTTTAAATCACACAGGCTGGCTTCAATTTCACCCAGTTCGACACGAAAGCCACGAATTTTGACCTGATCATCGGCACGGCCAAGGCATTGAATCTGTCCGTTTTCATCCAGACGCGCCAAATCACCGGTACGGTAAAGTTTGAGTTCGTGCTCGTTGTTGGCCCACGTGTTTTGAATAAATTTTTCTGCTGTAAGTTCCGGCCGCCCAAGATATTCACGTCCGACACTTGGCCCAAAAACACACAATTCGCCCACTTCGCCCTGTGGCACCAATTCAAGCTGGTCATTGAGTACCAACATCCCGTAGTTCGGTAATGGCACCCCAATGGTCACCGGTTCGTTGGCATAGACACGTGCCAGACTTGAAGTAACCGTAGTTTCTGTAGGTCCGTAGGTATTAAAAATCTGGTGATGCGGTAAATCCCAACGTGCAACCAGTGCTTCGGGGCACATTTCACCGCCTAAATTGATAATCCGAAGGTTGGGTACATCTTCTGGAAATAAAGCCAGTAAGGTTGGAACTGCATGCAGCACCGTGATGTTGTGCTGCTGTAGCGCTTTACATAAACGCTCTGGGTCGGTTACCAGATCTTTGGGTGCAATCCAGATGCTGGCCCCCACCAGATATGAAATCCAGACCTCTTCAAAAGACATATCAAAGGCAACTGAAAAGCCTTGATAGACTTTATCGTCATGCCGAACTCCCAGCACTGAGTTTTCAGAACGTAAGAAATGACAAATATTGGATTGTTCAATCACAATCCCTTTGGGTTTTCCGGTCGAACCCGAAGTATAAATAATATAAGCCGGATCGGAGCGCGCCGCACGCTGCATCACAGGCGGCAAATTCGTTGGCTGGTTCAGCTCGGCCACAGGCCACACGGTCTGAGCCAGTTGGTTCAACTGCGCTGCCCAGTCTGTGCTGGTCACAATTCCCTTGGCCTGTGCATCCTCTAGACACACCTGAATGCGCTCGACAGGCACATCCATATCGAAGGGTAGCCATGCCGCGCCTGCCTTACAAATACCGGCTTGCGCGATTAACAGATCGGCACCGCGCGGTAGCCACAACCCCACAATATCACCAGCCCGAATACCGCGTGAGATCAGTTGCTGCGCAATCTGATCGGCTTGTGCTGCAAGCTCTGCGTAGCTGATCTGACGATCTTGATCGATTAAGGCAATATGCGTCGGGTACTGTGCTGCCGTGGTGTCTAAAATATCTGAGAGAACCTCAGCCTGGATAAAGTCGGGTCGCTGTTCGCCACGAATGACTGAAGGAATATGAATTATTGCGTTCATAGGATATCCAAATGTTCGCCATCGATTGTATTTATCGTTCATTTTGCGGAACAAAATTGAGGATAAACCCCGTGGTCGATCTGCTGCGGTTAATATCAGCGCATCACCACAAACAAGCACCCAAGAGTTTTATTTATTCTTTAGGCAGATTGTTCAGGTTTTATACTAAGCAGGATTACTTAATTCAGAATTAAAAAAATCACCTGTTTTTTTAATCTGATTTTAAGCTTTCATATTCCATCACAAATAAGTAAATGTATTTTATTCAATTTCAAAAAGATCAAAAATAATCATGGAGAACGCTTTACAAAATCTGTGTAATTATTTACGCGTGTCAAACGTGTAGTGTTCAGTGGTTGCTTTTTTTTGCATCGGCTAACAATTGGTCTAGATTGATCACCTGATCGGCCAGTGCTATGCAATCTTGGGCATGCGTCACCATAACAACACTAGGCACTTGTTTTAAAATAAAAAACATAACGTGTGTTGCTGTTTCAGCATCTAGGGCGGATGTCGGTTCATCGAGCAACAATACTTGAGGTTTTGCCAACAATGCCCGTAATAAACTGATGCGCTGTTTTTCTCCACCTGAAAGATTTTTAGTGATATCCTCTAAAGGAGTATCTAAGTCGATATTATTTTTTTCTAAAATCTTGTTGAGTTTGAAGTCTTTTAACCATTGTAATAATTCATGATCAGAATAAACATAATGACTATTATAAATTAAATTATCTCGCAAACTTCCTGAAAAAATAACTGCATTTTGCCCAACAAAAGCCACCTCATTAAATATGTCTAAAGCAAAATCTTGAGAAATATCTAAATCTTTATAATACAACCGACCCGACTCAAGCTTGGAGAGGCCAATTAAATAATGCAACAGCGAGGTTTTACCGCGCCCTGTTTGTCCGATAATGACATAACGTTTATGCGCATGAATCTCCAGATTAAAATCTGATATTTTCTGTTTGCCCAACATCAACGTGGCATTGTAAAAACGATACAGCACTGGAGCAGCATGATTTCCAATGCGCTGGTGCTGATAATTTTCATGTGGTAGATCAAAATACTGCCGATAAATTTTTAATGCCACGACATTGCCATTCACACGCATCAGGCTTTGAGAAATCATCAAAAAGGGCATGGTCAGCTGAATGATATAAGTACTGACTAAAACAAAATCCCCCGAAGTGATTTGTTGAGTTTGAGAAATATAGGCGGTATAGAGCATAAATCCGAATAGGAACACAAATACAAAAAACACCTGTAGCATCATTAAAATGCCAATATGCAGATTGGTTCCTTTAATGACCTTACGGTACTGCGCTAAAGTATGTGCAAGACGTTTTTGCTCGAAAGCCTCTGCATGTTTAATTTTAATTTCATAGCTTTGCGAGACTTTTTCCAGTATCGCCTGATTAATCTTGTTTCGCTGTGCATACATGCGATCAAAAATATGACTACTTTTTCGACTTAACCCAAAAGAGGTGACAAACGCGACCAAAACAGCCAGTACAAAAAACAAGCTAAAAGCAGCATTAATGGTTTTAAACAGCACCACAAAAATAAAAGAGAGCTGCAATACAATTGGCCCGAGCAAGATAAAAATTGAAAAGGTCATTTCACTGATCGCACTGCCACCACGCTGTAAATCCGTGATGAAAGATGCCACTTCAATCTCATCTTGCTGAGATTTTGGTAATGTTAAAAAATTTTCAACTCCCTTGGCCATTAAGGAGGTTTCAAAATTCACCGACATCACCATGCTGTACAGATTTTTAGCCCAACTGAGTAATTGAGACATAAGCCATGCCATGGCATAAGCAATGACCAACAAATACAGTAGTTTAATTTCAAATAGAGAACGAATCTGCAAGCTTCGATTTTGCTCAACCTGATCAATCAATAATTTCATTAAATAAGGAAATAGCGTTTCAAAGAAAGCCACCAGCAAGACCAATACGAACATGCCGATAAAATCCCACTTTAAGCGTGGGTGCTGCTGTACACTGATTTTGCAGGCAAAAATATAATTGGCAATGGGTTCAAAATTACGAAGAAATTTCATCATACTCTTATTTTAATTTAATCTTTATTGAGCAGACCTTCAGTCACAATCTGAATATTTTTTATTAGATCCATCCAGATGTAAGCAAACTGAATGAATGCAGAAAAAAGAGCCTGAAATACACTCTTTTCTCTGCGAGTGCGATGAACAATTAAAGATACATCGCCTTATTGTCATTTAATGCAATCAAACCACGAATTGCACGGTAGACAATCCAGATCCACGAAAGACCAATCACCGCCACACAGAAGGTACTCGCAGACAACGCCACGCCAGCAAATAAATTGTCGTTATTGCCTGTGAAAAATAAAAAGAAAAATGGCACAAAGGCAATAATATTCCAGAACAGATACCACCAAAAGGTGCGGATCTGCCATGTAAAGTGCGAGGCAAGCCAAGTGCCTTCTACATCCTGACGCTTCACGTAATTGATAATGAGCGCGATAATTGCGAGCAAGCCGGCACTAAAAATTGCAGCAATATATAAAATATAAAGGACCAGTGTGAGGGTTTTATTAGATTGAAGTTGTTCAGCAGGAAGATTCATACGTCACCTTTTCGTTTTTCTATTTAAGGCCTCTCTAATGGATCAAAACATTCAGCGGAGAGACCAACCACAGTAATAAAATTATATTTAACCCTATGGTACAAAAATAAATCTTACGAAAAGGTTGTTTTTGTGTTTTATGTCGCAATTTTTGTTGTGCCAGCCACGCAGCCGGCCAACCACCCAAAAAAGCCACCACATGCAAGGTACTTTCCGCAATACGCCGAGTGCCGTTTTGTGCGGCTTCTTTGTCTTGTGCATATAACCAGTAGCTCAACACATTCATGAGCGTAATAAAAATAAAACTAAAGGGTGGCAGCAGCTTGCTAAAACTCAAAACGGCCACCACCACAATATACAGCACAGCAGCCAGCTGCATAGGCACTAGCGCAGGACGCGCCGCAGGCACCACCGAAGGCGCCTTTGAACGACTTGGCGCGCGGCTATTTTTGGCTTTGACGTAGACCACCTGCTTGGCCCGAAAACGCCCCTGCTCATCTAAAATCACCACATAATCCAGTGCACAGCCCACCAAAGGACGCGGCCCTTTGCGGGCAAAGTCGCTGATATGTAAAAACACACGTTCTTTGTTCATATCGTCGGGTTGAATAAAGCCATAGCCTTTTTCATCAAACCATTCGACTAAGCGTCCCTGATCACGCATGGCAATGTCTTCCTTAGGCAGCAACAACCTGTAAGCGATTGATTAACATCTGACGCATTTCAAGCGGATTTTTTTGCATGATGTCGTCTCCCGTACGCCCTTCTTCAAGATTACGCTGAGCCACTTGCAAACGCATTAACCAAAAACGACAGGCTGACATCGCCAGATAAACACCCAGACACGCCTGTTCATCTTCAGTTAAAACACGTACGCGCTGATAGGCTTCAACAAACGCATCGGCATGGCTCTGATCAAGCTCTGGCAATGGATAGCGTGTACAAAAATCATTGATGGTAATGGCGATATCAAACAAGAAATCATCTTGATTGAGTTCGGAAAAATCTAAAATACCTTCCAGCACATCACCCACAAACAAGGTGTTGTCTCTAAACATATCCGAATGAATCCAGCCGCGAGGTAAATCGGGATGCTGCGTACGGGTCTGGTTAAATAGCGCGTAAACATAATCCAGCAATTCAGCATCTTCCGATGACATTTTTGGTTTGAGTTGCTGGCCCACAGCAGTCCAGTAGGCATGATTACGGCGCACACCGCGTTCGAAGGTTTTGTGTTGCAACGCCAGATGCAACTCGGCCTGCGCTTTGGCGATGGCTTCAATCTGGGCTTGTGTAGCCGGAATCGGGTGCTCGCCTGCAATACGCGGCGCAATCTGTGCCGGTTTGTTGGCAATGCTATGAATATATTTGCCTGCATAGCTTAAAGGCACCGCCACAGGTACGTGATGCTGGCCCAAATGTTCAAGCACAGGGGGCAATTCGCTGGCACCTTGCTCGTCAAGTTGTTCAAACACAGTCAGCACATACTGTTTGTGCGCGCTGTCGACTATAAAGTAGTTGGTGTTTTCAATACCTCCCTGAATTGGAATCAAGTCAATCACCTCTAATCCGTAAGGCGATGCGAATGCTTGAACGTCCTGTAAACTCAACGGGGTATAAACCGACATAGAAAACCTGCGTGAAACAAATATAAGTTTGATAGAATAGCCACACAGTTTACCAAGATTCTTGATGATCTCGGAAAATTTATTTATTTAGACTCATACTGTTGGATGTCACAATGCTTGCAAAACGTATTATTCCCTGCCTTGATGTCGACAATGGCCGTGTCGTAAAGGGCGTACAATTTTTAGATATCCGTGATGCAGGTGACCCTGTGGAAGTCGCACGCCGCTACAACGAACAAGGTGCAGACGAAATCACTTTTCTGGATATTACAGCAACGCATCATGGACGTGACACCACCTACCGTACAGTCGAACGCATGGCAGAAAGCGTTTTTGTTCCGCTCACCGTAGGCGGTGGCGTACGTAAAGTTGAAGACATCCGTTTATTGCTCAATGCCGGTGCAGACAAGGTCAGTATTAACTCGGCCGCGGTGTTTAATCCGGAGTTTGTGCAAGAAGCCTCACAACGCTTTGGCGCACAGTGCATTGTGGTGGCCATCGATGCCAAAAAAACCGGCGAAAACAAATGGGAAATCTTTACCCACGGCGGACGCAAACCCACCGGTATCGATGCGCTGGAATGGTCAGTCAAAATGGCCGAATACGGTGCCGGCGAATTGCTGGTGACCAGTATGGATGCCGATGGCACCAAAGCTGGTTATGATATCGCCCTGATGCGCGAAATTAACAACCGCGTTTCAATTCCGACCATTGCCTCTGGTGGTGTAGGGAATTTGCAGCATTTGGCCGATGGTATTTTACAGGGCGGTGCCGATGCCGTGCTTGCAGCCAGTATTTTCCATTTTGGTCAGCACACCATTCCAGAAGCCAAACAGTTTTTGGCAGCGCAAGGCATTGAAATGCGTCTTTAATTGGCAGCACCTCATCAGGCCACCTTGCGTGGCCTGTTTTGTTGATGGGTGCAATCGGTAGCAGTCAGCGCAGTGAGTGTCCACTTTACAGGGCGTAAGCGTTCAACCGCATGGGTGAATCGCTGTGAAACAGCCCGAGGCAACCAAATACCCAGCGGATTGGCCTCTTTTAAATCGGGCGAAGACACCACACGTGTTCCAAGCAGATAGTCAAACCACGGTTTGGTTACGCACCAGTTGGCATCCTGATTGGCATTCATATGATGATCGACATGCCATGGAATACGGCGCTTGGCCCAATCGGGCTGTAAATGCGCTTTTCGATGCACATAAAAATAATTGATTGCACTGTAGGCCGCCGCAATGGCCATGCCTTTGGAAAGCGGTGCAAATACGACCATAGAAGTCGCTGCGACCACACCAAGTGACAGCAGTTCATTACGTGTACGCCAGCTGGCTAGCCCCTCGACATAACAGTCATCATGAAAATGCTGTGTTTTTACTTCACGATGATGTGCCCAGTGTGACGCCATACTTCGAGGAACCGGGCTATAGCGCGGCTGTCCTGTACGGTGTACGCCATGCAGAATATATTTATGCGCCACCCATTCAAAGCCGTTGGCCACAATTAACCCGGCAATAAATCCTTTAATCATAGTGTTCTCCTCAATCCTGACTTGAATATATGAATTTTTCTGTGCTATGTATTGACGAAAAACCACGCAATATTGACAAAACACGACAACATGGAAAGTCGCTATGCTCACAGTGAAAAATTATGCAGGCTCGGTTTATGGCGGACTTGGGCAACTCCTGATGTGCTATTGCGAGGCCGAACAGCTGCCAGTACCCGACCGTTTACAGGCGATTCAACGGCTTGAGCGCTTTGACTATGTACTGTGGCGTGAACTATTAGATGAGTTGTATCAGTTGCGCCCTATAGCGGGGCTGGGCTTAAAAATTGCGAGCCACGTACAACCTAAACATTTGGGCATTTTGGCTTATATTGCACTGTCGTGTGAAAGTTTGGGCGATGCACTCAAGCGCTATCAAGATTTTTATCGACTGGTTTACGATGGTAGTCCGCTGAAGGTCGAGCAGCACGGTGCTTATTTTTCTATTCGCTGGGAAGAGCCCGAACCCCACCCGACCCAGCTTACCGACGAAATTGCCATGGCGCTGATGCTGCAATTTTTACAGCAATTTATGTGCAAAACCCGTATCGAGCTGCATGAAGTACATTTTATCAATCCACTTCCCAAAGATGCGCCAGTCTATAACCGTTATTTTCAATGTCCGGTACGGTTTTCACAGCCGAAAACCCAGCTTTTGATTCCGCTCAGTGAAGCCAGCAAGGTCGTGGGCAATGCCGATCACACCCTACAGCAATTGCTGATGCAGCAAGCACACGCCTTGCTCGATCGCTTGCCACACTCGACCCAACTCGACCAGCGCTTGCAGCAAATGATTTTAAAAGGCTTACAGCAAAACCAGTACCAGATTGAAGTCATTGCACAGCAGCTGGGTATTTCGGTACGCCAGTTACAGCGCCATTTGCAGCAGCAACACAGTAGCTATCAGCAGCGGGTACAGCAAGTGCGCTACATGCTGGCCACCGAATACCTGAGCGACCCGCACCTCAGCCTGCAAGACATCGCCTTGTTACTGTGTTATTCAGAACAAAGTGCTTTTCAACGGGCCTTTAAACACTGGTCGGGGCAAACACCGCAGCAGTGGCGACAGCAATCACGCCGTTAGGCAAATGGATTATCGATTTCGTCGGGATCGGGGCGCTCTAAACGCTCGGGCAAAGGTGATGCCTCAAGCTCGGTCACCACAGCATTGATGACACTTTGTAAGGCTTTGGCAAATGCTAGGCCTTGCTGATCTTTGGTCAGTTGTAGATTGCCATAAACGCTCACGCAGTCGGTCTGGTTTTCGATGGTCAGATCGTCAATTGCCATGGACTCGATGCCATTGACATAAGGTGTAAACATGCTCGGCCTTTTCTTATGATTGTATGAGTGTTTTAGCTTGCAGCGATTTGCGTGTGATTGCAACGGGCAAATCGCTGTATGCTGTTAGCGTAAAATCTGCAAGAAATAGTGCAGTAAGGCATCGACCAGTTGCTTGATTAAAGCCTGCTTGGTGTCGTCGTCGATTCCACCCGAAGACGACGGTGGCGTCGATCCGCTGCTTTGCTGGGTAAACTGCTTGCTTGTGGCTGCAATGGTGTCAGAAGATGCCTCTTCGGCACATTGGCTCTCGCCATCCCAGTGTGCATAGGCCAGTGGCTGGTTTGGCTTAACCTGCGCAGCGGTTTTAGGTAGCTGATAGACATTGCGTTTTTGCTCTTCGGTCAACTGCGGAAACAAGTTGATTCCGAGTTTTTCCTCTAAATAACACACACTGACCACATTGACCTGCAACGAGTTGTTGTTGGGTGCATAGTACGCGCCAATGGCACCTGTTTTAGGGATATACACTGCCTTATACACCGCAGTCGGGACAATCACGCCACGGCCAATGGTTTTTAGGCGTTGCCCTTCAAATAATGGCCCGGTGACCACGTAGACATCTTGCTTTTGCTTGACCACAATCGCACGGGTGGCCTCTTCAAGCTCACGCCAAATATGCTGATTGTTTTTGGGTGCCTGTGGCACCATGTTTGCCAGTGAGAAACTGTCGTGCTGGGCTTTTAGATCGCCCATGTCACCGTTGGGTGCCATATGCCCGCGGTCGTAGCCCGAGCCACGATAATCACTCAATAATGCGCGATGTGCTGCATTGCCTACACGGGTTTCTTCATGAAAACTGTCTTCACGCTTGAGCTTCACACTCAGGCGCGCTGGATTGAGATATTCGGCCGACCACAATGGTGTTTTGGAAACCCCAGAATACATCACATTAAAGCCGTTAAAGCACAGCGCATAACTATTGTTTTGCAAGCTTTGCTTCATCAGCACAGGCGGAACGTCACGGTAAAACTGATTTAAACAGCCCGTGTTATGTTTGAGCGGTGATATCCACTGGCTGATTTTGCCTTCGCCAAAAGCGACCGCAAAACTGCCCACGGCCACTACGCCCAACAGGAGTTTTCCCATGTACTGATTCTTTTTTCGTGCCACGCGCGATTCAATATCTAAAACCAAAACAAAAGCTTAACAAGCCCAGATTTGCCTGTACATCAAGGTATACCCCAATCGATCAAAGCATCAACATAAATCGATTAATAAATAACCTATACGCGTAACAATTTGTCGTTTTAATTTTATTGTTCGCTTTCAAAGTGCTTGTGTTTCGTATCTTTGATTGAAACAGCCGTCAGGGTTATGACAAGGTAGACCCCTGTAAACGATAAGATGAAAAATAGGTATTACATATGAAAGCCCAGTTATTGTGTTCAGTCGCGTTGATTACAGGTACGCTTAGCATGACCGCATTTGCCGAAGCGCCTGTACAAGCAGGCGAAACGCTTGAAAGCTTATCGCAAGTGAAAGTATCGACGACAGTGAATGGTCAGCCAGGCTCAATTGCAGATTTGGTCAACAGCGGTAAAGTGCAAGTGATTGCAGCTGCTCAGCCTAGCGCACCAGCAATGCAACCTGCCAACGCCATGCCTGAGCAGCCTGCGCCAATGCAAGCTGAATAAGCCAACCGACATAAAAAAACCAAGGCAGTTGCCTTGGTTTTTTTATGCTCAGATTTCGATCTGACTGCCCATTTCGACCACACGGTTAGGCGGGATCTGATAAAAATCACTCACCGGACTGGTATTACGTTGCATCGAAATAAACAGCTTTTCACGCCAAGGCGACATGCCGTCTCCTACGGTATGAATGAGACGATCACGAGAAATAAAGAAGCTGATTTGCATCATGTCAAATTCGAGACCCAATGCCTCATAAGCCTGCTGTAACGCTTGCGGAATGTTGGGCTGATCTTTAAAGCCGTAATTCATCGAAATACGATAAAAATGATCGTCCATTTTTTCAATCTCGACCCGATCGGCATCGCTTACATACGGAATATCCTTGGTAAACACTGTCACCATGATATTGCGATTGTGCAACACCTTGTTGTGCTTGATATTGTGCAACATGGCATGCGGCACAATATTCTGATTACCGGTCAGAAAAATTGCATCGCCCGGTACAAAATGAGTTTCCGAGCTTAAACCGATACTTTTAATAAATAGCCCAATCGGCAAGGCATCGGTTTCCAAACGATGATGCACAATTTCACGGCCACGTTTCCATGTCATCAAGATGGTAAACACCACCACCCCAATCACAAACGGCACCCATCCACCAGACAGAATCTTAAGCGAGGTCGACGCCACAAAAATTGCATCGAGGGTAAAAAACGGAATTGCAAACAGCGCCACTTTCCACCATGGCCATCCCCAGGCACCATGTGCAAGTACCGCAATCAAAATGGTGACACAGAGCATGGTCATAGTGACTGCTACCCCGTATGCACTGGCCAAATTGCTGCTTTTTTCAAACAGGATAATCAGGATAAATACCGAGATATACAGCACCCAGTTGATAAACGGCACGTAGATCTGGCCTTGCTCGACATCGGAGGTATGAATCACGGTTAAACGCGGTAAATAGCGCAGCTGAATGGCCTGATTAACCATAGAAAATACACCGGTAATTACCGCTTGCGAGGCAATGACGGCGGCCGCAGTGGCCAGTCCGATCATGGGGAAAAGCGCCCACTCGGGTACCAGTAAATAAAACGGATTCGATACCGCTTGCGGATCGCGCAATAACAGCGCGCCCTGACCGGCATAGTTCAGCATCAGGCTTGGACACACCACAATAAACCATGCCAGACGGATTGGCATACGCCCGAAATGGCCCATATCGGCATATAAGGCTTCGCCGCCTGTCATGGTGAGTACCACAGAACCCATGGCTACAAAAGCCACAAACGGCTGATGTATGGCAAACTCAAACGCCCAGATTGGATTGATAAACCATAAAATATGCGGGGTTTGAATAATACTCCATAGCCCAAGTGCGCCAATGGAGATAAACCAGAGCATGGTGATCGGGCCAAAAAACTTGCCCATGGTGGCCGTACCATGGCGCTGAATTACAAACAGTGCAGTTAGAATACCCAGCCCAATTGGCATAAGCCATTGATCAAACGCAGGCGTGGCAATACTTAAACCCTCGATGGCCGAGAGCACCGAAATGGCCGGCGTGATAATACCATCGCCAAAAAATAGCGAGGCACCAATAAAGCCCAGCGCAATCAGGTAGATTTTTTTATTAGGATCAAGCTGTTTGATACGCAGTAACAAGGCCAGTAGCGACATAATACCGCCTTCGCCGTTGTTGTCGGCACGCATCACGATGCTGACGTATTTGAAACTGATGGAGAGCGTAATGCACCAAAAGATTAAAGATAGGATGCCAAAGACCGTCGCTTCAGAGATATTCACATGCGCACTGGTGAATGTCTGAGCAAAGGCATACAAGGGACTGGTCCCGATATCCCCAAACACTACCCCTAAGGCGGCTAAAGTCATCGCTGGAAGCGCGACTTTTTTTGCAGAACTTTGCATATAATATCTTCGATTTGGAACAGTATTTTTTCGCAATATTATCACTAAGTTCTAAGTTTTTCTCTAAATCAATTGTTTCATACTTGGCAGAATACAAAATTTTCGCTATTATCGCTCGCCTTGGTGAGGTGTCCGAGTGGCTGAAGGAGCACGCCTGGAAAGTGTGTATACGTTTACGCGTATCGAGGGTTCGAATCCCTCTCTCACCGCCAAAATATACGAAGTAGCCATCGTAATGAAAAAGCTTGATCTTTAAGGGATTAGGCTTTTTTTACGTCTGATACACTGCGGCATAAAACGATAGCATACCCACATCTAAGGCTATGACTATGGCTAACGAATTAAATAAACTAGAAGCAAAAACAGTTAAAAACCTAACTACCGATCCGCAGTGAGATAAAAAATATTCTGATGGTGACGGTTTATATTTCCTTGTGCAGAAGAATGGTTCTAAATGTTGAAGAATGGACTATTCCCACCCAATCAGTAAAAAATAAAATACTTTAGCCTTAAGCCCGTTTGAACAACTCACCTTACAGCAAGTCATACTCAAGCGTGAACATGCCAAGTCATTACTATTACAAGGCATCGATCCAGCAACAGGGCGTAATCAAGATAGGAATGATAAAAGGGCTATTCTCGAAAACGCATTTAATAAATTTTGTCAAGAATGGTTAAAACCAGAGGGCTTGAAAACAAGTTCGATATCGAAACGATTCGTAAATTAAATAAAGATATCTTGCCTTTTATTAGTGATATGCCAGTAGTGAATATGGCCGTTGAACAACTACAATGTGATGTCACGGATCGAGTGGTGGAACGTAGTGCATTGAAATCAGCACGACGTATTAAATCCATCATGGCAATGGTTTTAAAATTAGCAGTAAAGAAACGAGTCATTACTTATATAACCCAGCGTATGACATTACCCTCCCCAACCGATTAAGGGCAACCATAACGCCGTCACCGATGAAAAAGAACTTACTGACCTATTACGCAAAATGTAGCGATTCAATTTTATAAGTTAGAGAGATTTCTCATGTTTACACTATCCACTCATCATGGTGGTCATGTCGATTTTTCAACATAAAAACTACACATTCTTAAGTTCATAATAACTAAAACTAATACTTCACCTAAGACATAGAATCAAAAAAATCCTGACATTTTCTTTGACATTTTTTTAAATAAAATTTGACTAAACATATGAAATCAAATATTAATATTTTGACATTTCAATTGACATTTTCACAGACAAAAAATGCCTGAACATAGCAAAGTATGGATAGATGATACAACATTGAGGGTGATGACATATAAGTCTGGCTCTTTTACATTTCAGCTTGGTTTTGACTTAAGCGAAATACAGGCAATGTTGGATCGAGTGAATGATTCACAAAATCGCTTCAATAAAACTCCTAGTCTTTCTTTGATTATTGATCAAGTACAAGAAAAGGTACTCGCTAGTAGTATTTACAGTACAAATACTATTGAAGGAGGGCTATTTACGGAACAAGAAACTGCCGAAATTTTAAAACAAGATCCTAAAACAATCCAGAAATCAGAAGAAAGACGACTTACTAATTTAAAAGAAGCTATTGATTGGATTAAGAAATCCAGCTCCAAGCAACTAACCCCTATGACTGGTAAGCCTTTTGAGCTCTCCACGATGTTCCACTTACATACTTTAGTATCTAAAGACTTAGAGGAACAGCATAACCCAGCAGGACAATTACGAAAAAATCAACCAACACAAAAAACGATTGTGGGAAATGATGCCCATGGAGGAACTTATAGACCACCTAAATGTATAGAAGATATTGAATATCTGATACAAGCATGGGCGGAGTGGTTGAATAGTCCCCATATTATAAATCAGCCAGTAGTTATTCGAGCGTGTCTGGCTCATTACTATTTCGAATTGATTCATCCTTTTTGGGATGGTAATGGTCGTACTGGACGCCTGATCGAAATGTTTATCTTGGAACAATCGGGTTATAGATTTAGTTCTTCGGCTATATGGAAATACTATCAAGTAAATATTCATGAATATTTTGCATTATTTAATCTTTGTCGGAAAAAAGCAGATAAAAAAGAAGAAGCCCCGAATCAACCTTTTATCGATTTTGTACAGAAAGGGATGTTTGAAACAATTGAGTATTTACATGATGAAAGTAATAAACTAATTGAATTTTTGCTATATCAAACAGCTCTCAATAATGCCAAATTCAGTAAGAAGATTTCTGATAGACAATTTAATTTAATTCATAATTTAATGAGAGCTATTGGAGAAAATAGTAAGTTCTTTTCTAAAGCAGAATTATATCGAATTCCACAAATTCAAGCGCTATATAGTGGTAAAGTGGAAAGAACTTTTTATCGAGATATTGATAAATTGATTGAATTAAATTTCTTATCTGAACAAGATGGTCTCGTTCTGATAGGTAATGGATAAGAACTATTAAAGCCCTCTTTTTCTCGAGGGCTTTTTACTGACAAATACCTTGACAATTTTCTCAAGAAAATAACCACAAAATACTGATAAATAAAACAAATTTACTGACATTTTTACTGACAGAAGCATTGTTCAACTTAGTCTAAAACAAGCCTTACATATTGTTAGCCGCACCACCAACCAAAAAAAACATCAAGAAAATCAATAATTTATATATAATATTAGTGACCTAAAACTGTAAAATAAATCTTAAAGAGCTAACGAAATCGCCTAATTATAGGCGATTTATTAAAATGAACTTATTTATAAAATTATCCTACCTCTATCACCATATCCTAAAGGTTTTACCTCTAAGCTTGCTAATGATTCAAGCAGAAACTTTCGACAAGAAAACTGAGAGGAATTGTTCTGCAACCAGGCTCCAGTTTCACGCTCTAGCCAAGATGTGGCAAATGCATCACCCGCATTAAATCCAGCATTAAAAGCTTTTACTGAGTTATTTTTAGGGTTAACTGCGGCATGAATTGACAGTTCATAGAACCCAGCATCGGAAATATAAACTCTTACAGGCAAATCATTTGGCAAATAAAAGTCAAAGAGAACAGGCTCTTGCTTTATATATGGTTCTGACTGCCAATTTGAAGGAATATCTAGAGAAATCAGTTCTTTCTTTAATGCTTCATTAATTGAAAAAACCATAATATTTCGCCAGGCTATCTGTCTTTTAGTTCCATATTTATGCAAATATGCCCCACTAGGAACCGTTGAGATAACCCCATCTAAGTCTTTTAAACTCTCAAAATTATAGGTCAAGGGCAAATTAGAATTACCAAGTTCTTTTAAACGCTGCATAAATGCAACACCATCCAATAATCCATAATGTCTATTCACACTAGAATTCAATAGATATGCTTTCAATGCTGCATTGGTTTTAAAGCCTAAAGCAGCTGCCATGGATTCTGTTAAGTGAGAGGATTTACAATTTGGAAATGCTAATTGTATTGCGCTTTTTAAGTTCGAAAGTGCTATCTGATTTAATAAAACACTAGCCATGTTTAAGTTCTCATAATTTAGTTAGCGACTACCGATTACACACCAACCAATAATAAAAGAGATCTTGGCAAGCATTTTGTATCATAGATTGTGATTTAACCCAGTAGTAAGTTCGGTTCACTCAGGACCTTTCAAACAACTTACCGTTCTATTTTTATACAGTCAAGATTTTTAAAAGAGGTACTTCTGTTTTCTGTTGGTATTTTTGTTGGTATCAGTAAAAAAATACAACCTAATAACCATTTTAAATCAATAACTTGATTAAAATAATTTATTCCCTCTCTCGCCAAAATATACGGAATAGCCACCGTAATGAAAAAGCTTGATCTTGAAGAGATTGGACTTTTTTATAACGATATAAAAATAAGATTTTCGAACTACGATCTAAATTTTGGCTGAATATTATTTTCTTTGATAATCTTGACTATTGAATATAAGACTGAGCGTTTAACTTGAGTATTATTATAACTCCCTTGATGATCAAAGCCTGTCATTCTGAATACCTGCTTAACGCCAGACTGTTTTAGTGGAGCAGAACCAGACTGATGCGGTACGGTACCATCCCCAGCTGCGTCTTGATTGGAGATTGAGAAGACACCCAGATTACCACTGACTAACGAGATATAGCGGATACCATTATTCTCAAGTGCTAAGTCACGATTGTTCACATCTGTACCTTTGCCCTCTTTAATTTTGACCATTTGTTCTTGAACAATTTTTTGACGATATGTACCTATTTGTTTTGCTGTCGCTCTTGGTAACCTTTTCATTTGTTCAGCAGTTAATCCACGTAATGGTCGATCCAATGTCCATGTGAGTGTTCCAAAACTTAAATGTTTAGAGTCGTGTCCATAATTTACATAAGTGCAAGGATGATATTTATTGGTAATCTTGGAATGAAATTCTTTTACTTTCTCAATTTTTTTGAAATATACGTCTTTGGATCTCTGACTGGGATTATCTTTCTTAATTAACTTGGCAGGATCGACTAGTTCATCCTTCACCATTTCCCACCAAACCCCATCGGCCTTATAAATCTCTTCATAAGGGTCACTTTTCGGAAGAGGAACAACATTGGTGTGCAGGTCTTTGCCATTCATTAATCCTGAGCCGTTTAAGAATAACCATGGCTTTCCACTGTTATACGCTTTGGTTGGTAACAGTTCTAAACCACCTGGTGCATTTGCAAGTACCGCAGTCACATGCTCTGTATTTTTACCAAGCACATAAGCAGGCAAAGCACCAACATCGCCAGAGCCTGCCACAATACGACGATAAGCTGCTGCTGCGCCTTCAGCAGGCATAACGCCATGTACCACACCTGCAATATCGGCACTACGCAATTGAACTAATCTACGCGTTAAAAGGCCACCCATAGAGTGGGTTATGATAATAAATTTATGAAAGCGAGCACCGTATTCTTGCTTTATTTTATCTAGTTTTTGAGCAACAAGCGCTGCACCGTTTTCACTTGACTGTAACCAGTTATAACCCATGGCATAAACAGGAAAATGGAATTTTTTAAGATGTTCTATCTCTTGTTGATTAATCGGTACAAGTGATTCTTGAGGGGACCATTTTGAGGATTCAGTTTTATTCAGTAGACTTTTCCACTCATAAACTGACTCTTGCTGCTTCATTTGTTGAACGGCAGCATACCCTCCTCCCAAGCCGGTTGTATAAATCGGTTTTTCATTTAAATCGACGTTATTTAATACCAGTTGCAAATAAGTTAGAATTCCACCATAACTGTCCCAATGTACAGTTCCCCAATAACGTTCCCGCAGTGTTTTTTCAGTCAGCTTTAGTCGTCGGTCAACTTTTATATCACCACTTGTATCCACTCTTGTGTTTAAAGGGTCTAACTCTGTCTGTAGCTCAGCAGGAGTTTTTCCCATCTGTTTGGTTAAGGTTTTAACTTTACCAGAAACGCCATTACCAATCATCCAGACTGGCTTACCCAAAACAGTATTAAAAATATTTGAACCCATAATGCCGGGTACAAAGATAATCGGAATCGTGTCCTGTAAAGGCACCTCTACATAAGTTCCAGACTTATTGGTCGTTGGACTAGTGGCTGACCCTGTTTGTGCAATAGTTTTGTTCGCCATCTTATTTCTCTTTTTCATTATTCGGTGTAATTCGAATACTGTTTAAAATAAAATCATTCAGTCGAAGAGCTTCTTTTTGGCTTATTGTTGAATTGAGTGGGTCGTCAGGTCTTACCATGTCTGCACTATCAAAACTAAACTGAATATAAGGGTCATTATGGTTATCTAGTGTGCCTAGATACTGCCATTCTCCTACTTCATAGCCTCTTTCAAAATATCCACGTCTGGACATATGATTTAGCACTTCTTCACCTGCCAAACCATTGATTATCTTTTTATGTTCTCTGAGATTCTCAATGCTCATCAAGGCTTTCGCAATGGCAGGTAACTCTTTCTGGTTCTTTTTCATCATTTCAATTAAGTGCAAATCCGAGTCATAAGTTACACGATATACGACATCAGCCCGAACTTGCGGATAGCTAGGGAATTTAAAGTGTAAATATCCACCTCCAAATGGAATGTTTTTGCTCATATCGTCTACAATAAAAAAATCCTTCCAACACAAACCGGCTTGTTCTTCGCCTTTAGCCGATTTTATTTTTATACTCCTTAAAGTTTGTTTCATGTCCTCAATGGCCTCATTCAATAAATCATTACTTGCTCCACTTTTAAGAACAACTAATCTTCTCGGGCCTAAATAAAGGTAACCATAAACTTCATAAGCTGATGTCACATACAACCCATCTCGAAAAACAATAATATGACTAACAGAACGATTAAGCTGATTTACTGGACCTGGCATTTCTTGTTTTAGTAAAACACCTTCTGTTTCATGTGGCTCATGCTTTAAATACTGGATCTTGTCATTAATCAGTTTTTGATATGCTTCGTATGTTTTTACACTTTCATCTACTTCTATATTACTGCCGTTGTAGTTGAAGTTACTGTATTCAACTTCTGTTTCTTTCGGAACCGTTAATTCAATTCGGCCGAAACACACTTTTTTAGGATTACGATAATCGATCACTTTAATTCCTTCTTGTTCTTTTTCAACATTTGAACACGCACTAAAAGAAACTACTGTTAATAAACAAAGTGTTAAGCACTTCAATACATTCATTCGTGACTTTCCTTCGTATTTTATTCTGGAGAAAAAACTTCTATGTTTAATGCAGTCATTGCATCTTTGGTAAAAACTGTAGTTTTTCCATCTTCACCAGATACCCCCTCAAAAACTTGACCATCTTCTGCCGTAATCCGATATTTCAGGTTCTTTGCAGGCTCACCATCTGGATAATGCAAAATAAAATGCTCGTCGTATTGCGATTTTAATTCTGGCATTGCGGGTAGTTCGCTAGAAAGAGAAGCCCCACATTTGGCTTGAATTTGGCCCGCTTTGAGCTCCATTAAGCCTGGGCAAGCAATTTCTATATTGCCATTTTGAATTCTGATATAGCCACCACCAGCGGTAATCAAGATTCCTTTGCCACTTTCGATTCGAACAAAATCATTAAGTGAGTAAACATGCATTTGTTGTTTAGAAGATAAAGTCATTTTTCCTTTTTGAGCGGCGACCTCTATATCTCCCTCACCCGATTTAATTTTGATTCCGGCATGTTTGGCAAATAAACTAATTTTATCGAGTGCCTTTGCAATCCAGCTTTTACCCGTAAAAAATTGCAGATTTTTTGGTGTACTCAACTCGATATTATCTTTTGATGTCAGTTGCAGACTCTCTTTACTATCTAAAATCAGTGCAGATTCACTATGTAATGCAACAAGTGCATCGTTATTGTCTGCCCATGATTCAAATTTTTCTTTTAATGACTTTTGCGCCTCTAAATCAGGCTCATCAACTTCGTGAGCTTGAGCAAGTTCTTTAAAGTATTGGTTACTTTGAGTGTGAAAATGAAGATTTTCTTCGATGCTGGATCTTGTGAGCTGCTCACCTTGTGCCTGCTCAGATGCTTCCGATGTGAGAAGTATTCCTTTTGAAGCACGGATAGCACCCCAATCATCTGTTCTTAACTCGAACCCTTCTCCACGCCCTTCACTCTCAGCTTTGTCTTTAGGGTGGCTTAAATGACCTAAATTGAGCTGTGTACTCCCATGGCTACTATGTAACTGCGCACTGATTTGTCCTGTTGTGTCGTCGAAGCGAAGTTGGTTGTAACCTTCCCCAGCGACTTCTTTTGAGCGAATACCACTTAATTTTTTAGTCTCTGGAAGTTGCCCCTTAATATCAAACTTAGTTGGTGAACGATGAGCTTCATGAATTCGCCCCGTTACGAATGGCCGATCAATATTTCCATCAAAAAAGTCGATTACGACTATTTCACCTACACGCGGTAAGAAGCGAGCCCCGTAGCCTTCGCCCGCCCATGGAGTAAGCACATCCACCCATGCCGAATCTGTGTCACTTTCATTTGAACCCGCACCACCATCATGTTCGTGATCTTCAATACGTGTAAATAAAAAACGGACTTTGATACGCCCCCACTCGTCCACATGAATTTCTTCAGCTTCACTGCCGACTACTCTGGCACGCTGGACATGAGCGATTGCCCGATGTTGTAAAGGATCATACTCAGGCACAATGTCGATATTACGTCGAATTAGCGTAAGCTTATTGGCTTGTCTTTCTTGAAAACTATCTTGATGAATTGACCAATGGTTTAAGCTCAGCAGTTGTTGTATTTGATCTTGTATATCCTTAGGTAAATTATTCTGATTGTAAAAATGCTTACTCACAATCAAAAACTCTTTATCACTTTCATCATGATTTTTATCTAACTCGGGATGATCCATTAACCTGAACCAATATCCAACCTGAGTATCACGGACGCTACTATAAGCAGTAAATGACTTTGCCTGTAATGCCTGATACAGATGAAGCTGTTTATTGAGTTTTTCAAGCTGGCGACTGTCCGATGCAGTGGCTTGATCTTCACCGTTTAAATCGGTCATCCATGCTGGAGAAATATTCCATGCCTGTTCAAGACTAAGGCTCTCATTGCCATGTTGCTGGCTGTGTTGATGGTTACTTAAGACTGAACCGCTGGCATCTTCTTGAGATAAAGCATCTGCTTGCCAGCGCTGTACGTAAATAGCAGTTGATTGTAATTGGCGTTGTGCAATGAGGCTGATAATGCTGTCTTGTTGCTCGGTGGCATGACTACGGTGATAACGAATAGAACTACGCTCTAAGCAACTATATTCAGTATTCTGATCGACTAAGCGCAGGTATTGCGGTTCGATCGCTTGAGTTTGACTCATTACCAGATAATTAGATTCGTCGATGAGCCAATTAATTGCTTCTTCACGCATTAAACGTGTTAAATACGTATAGTCACTTTCATTTGACTGCATCGAAAAAGGTCGAATATCGTACTGTTTATTGGTGAGATGGCTGGTGTCTAATTTAAGGGTTGCGGCAAAGAGTGGGCTTTTGCTTTGCCACTCTCTAAAAACAATTTCAATAATCTCGACTACACTCTTGTTCATAAATACACGGCTGTTACGCCGTTTATGCCATAAGCTCGTCGCATCTTGCAGCCGTAGCCGATACAGTGTTAATGCACCATCACTTTGCCCTTGGCTTGCTTCGGTAATAATGCCCGTTGTTCTAAATAATTTTCCGGTATCTGTAACTTGATCGATTGCAGCCTGACATCCGATGAATTGTTTTAAAGAAAGATATGGATTTGTTGAAATACAAATAAGCTCGACAGACAGCCCATCGTTAATGGCGTGATAGCCATCGATACGCTGTAACATGATGTGATGGTTTAATTCTTGATTTGAAAACTGAATACTGATTGAACGTTTTTGCTGATTGAAACCCAATTTATCAAGAATGCCAAAAATACTATTTAACATTATTGTGTTTGCCTTATTATTGATCAATCCAGATTACCAGAACGACCTGTCTATCTCAATTTTATGTACTTAATTTTTTGGATGTCGTAATGCAAGAACTAATACCTTAATTTTTTTAAACTTTCTAATAATTAATTATTTTCAATTTTTTTATGAAATTAAGTCCTTAATTCAAAAAAATTCTAAGTTCTTCATCTTGAATCACTGCTAAGTATTTATAATCAAAACATAAAATTTTCATCATGACTTTAATATCTCTATGACGTCGTTATTTGACGCTCAAAAATTTTCTAATAATTCAAATCTCATAACATATGTTAATATCCACAATGGTTTTATATAAATTTAACGATCAGGCTGAGTAATGAGTGTAGCACTTCAAGATTTTGCAGAAAATAGTTCTGGTTCTTACGAGGCAGAATTACAGCAGGATACATTTAAAAAACAAACACTTAGTGAAAATAAGAAGCCTAAGATTCTGTCATTATTTACTGGCTGCGGGGGGCTAGACCTAGGCTTTCATATGGCTGGCTATGAAACAGTTTGGGCAAATGATCTTTCTAAATGGGCATGTGAAACTTTTAGAAAGAATATAGCTGACGTCATTGTAGAAGGAGATATTGAGCAAATAGATCCTTACGATAAAAATATTCCTGATTGCGACATTATATTAGGCGGGTTCCCATGCCAAGATTTTTCTATGATTTGGAAACAACCAGGCCTAGAAGGTGAGCGTGGAAATCTTTACAAAAGTTTTCTCCGATTCGTTGATGCAAAAAAGCCTAAAGTATTCGTCGCTGAAAACGTCAAAGGGTTATTAACAGCAAATAAGAAAAAAGCAATTAAACAAATTATTGAAGACTTTGAAGCAATTTGTCCAGGATATTATGTGCAAGCAAAACTTTATAATTTTGCTGAATATGGTGTTCCTCAGCTACGAGAACGTGTATTAATTGTTGGAATTAGAGTAGATACAGGTTTTGATTTTAAACATCCAGCTCCCACTCATGGGCAGGATTCAATCAAAGGACTAAAACCATTTGTGACAGCTGGTGAGGCAGTAAAAGATATTCCAGCAAACGCCACTAATAATGAGTTACTACGTATTAGCCCTAAAACAGTTAATATGCTGAATTTAATCCCTCCAGGTGGTAATTTTACAGATATTCCAAAAGAGCACCCCTTATATGTAAAAGGTATGATTAGTCATGTCTATAGAAGAATGCATCCGGATGAACCATCTAAAACCATTATTGCTGCGGGTGGTGGCGGAACGTGGGGCTACCACTACCCAGAACCGCGTGCCTTTACCAATCGTGAAAGAGCACGAATTCAATCGTTTCCTGATAATTTTGAATTTATTGGGACAACTACAGAAGTTCGACGACAAATTGGTAATGCGGTTCCTCCTCAAGGAGTATATGAACTTGCAAAAACCATTCTACCAATTTTTAGTAATAGTTATGAAAAAGTTGATTTATATGAACGTTTTGAGAAAGAAAAAAGCGCCCACTTTCAAGACAGACTTAATAAGATTAAAGGTTGAAAATGGAACTTATTTTTTCAAATTTTTCTCCAGCAAAAATCACTAATAAATCTTTGCAAGATACTTGGTTAAAGTTATTTAAATCTGCTGATGAAGTATTAATTGCGACGGGTTATATTTCTAATGATTCAATAGAAGATCTTCATTCTATTCTTCAGCAGAATCCATACTTCATAAAAAATATTCAAATATTAGTAGGTATGCATTATTTAGAGGGATTTACTAAACTTCAATATGATAGTTTGATAAAATTAAATAATTTTTTAATTACCACTAATAGAGGTGCTGTATATATATCTGAGTTTATGAAATTTCACGGTAAATTATACTCATTTAAGACCAAAGAAAAAGTTGATAGTTTAATTGGATCTGCTAACTTTAGCTGTTTTATGAACAATCTCGAAAGAACATATGAAACTATGTTACATATAGAAGAGCAGATTGTAGCAAATGCAGTGTATAAAGATATAAAAAAAACAATTCAAGCCTTAGGAACTTTGATTTCTGATGCCCCTACCCCATCAAAATTTATATTACATAATTTGCATTTAGATGAGCATTTAGGAGTAGAAAAAGTTACTTTAGAAAAAGTTAAATCATTATTTGAAAAACCCTCAAAATATAATTTTAAAATTCCTGTAAAACCTACAGATAAAAGCAATGTTAATGCTTATTTAGGTAAAGGAAGAAAAGATCAACGGGGATTTATTATACCACGCTCATGGTATGAAGTTGAGCTTATTGTTTCTAATACGACTACCTCTCAATCAGGTTATCCTGTTAAGCGCTCTTTCTCCGTAATCACTGACGATGGATGGCAATTCAAATGTAAAACATCTGGTGATTTCTCAAAAAACTTTAGATCAGAAGATGATTTAAAAGTCTTAGGCAAATGGATAAAAGGAAGATTAGAAATAAATGGTTGTTTAAAAACAGGACAAAAAATTACTACTGATGTATTATTAGAATATGGAAATAATATAATAGATCTTAGGTCAACAGATGATCCAAATTTATGGCTATTATCATTTAAAGGTAAATAAATGTATTTAGAAAATTATTTAAGTTCCTTACCTCAATATCAGCGCAAATCAATACAAGAGGTTTCAAAATCTTTTTCAGAGAAATTGAAAAAGACGGATCCTAAAAAAAAAATTCGTAACACACTTTTATTAGGTAACGTTCAAAGTGGAAAAACAGGACAAGTTCTTGGACTAGTAAGCTTTTTAGCTGATGAAAACTATAAGTTTTTTATTTACTTAACTACTGACAGTGTAGATTTACAAAAACAGACTCTTGAACGAGTCAGAATTAGTTTAAAAGATTTTTCAGTTTTATCAGAAAATGATATTCATAATTTTGATGATTCCTTCCGATTAAATAAACCAATAATTTTGGTCCTAAAAAAGAACAGTAGAATTCTAAAAAAATGGCGTGACACATTAAGTAGTAAACCATATCTTAATGGATATCAGCTTATTATAATTGACGATGAAGCTGACGCAGCAAGCCTTAACACAAAAACCAGCAGTCAAAAAGGTATAAGTACCGTTAATAGTTTATTAGCTAGTATAAAAAATACTTGTAACCAATCAATATTTATTGAAGTAACGGCTACACCTCAAGCAATTCTATTACAAGATAAAAACTCAGATTGGTACCCAGAGTTTACGCAATATTTTGAACCTGGTGATGGATATATAAGTGGTAATTTTATATTTACTGAACCAAAAAGTTTTGTAACACGCTTTATTAGTGAAGAATCTGAAAATGCAAAAGATGAAAGCTCAGAAATACCAGAGGGGCTAAATCAAGCTCTAAAAAGTTTTATAATTACATGTGCTGAGTTTTATCTAAACTCACAAAGTAATTGTAATTTTATTGTTCATCCAAGTGTACGTATCAGTGATCATCAAGCATTTGCAGATAAAATTATTGAACATCTAAATGTTATGACTTTTGCTTTAAATGATGGCTTAGATTTGTCAAGTGAGTTTTTGTCTATATGGCAAGATCTCAAAATGACAAAACCAGATATCAATCACTTTGAAGATATATATCAGACGATAATCTTTCTCTTAGAAAATCGATGTATTCAAATCAATACATTAAATTCTAAAACTGAAACGAAATTTAATATAAATAAAGGCTACAATATTATTATAGGTGGAAATGTAATTAGTCGAGGATTAACTATTCCTAAACTTCAAACAGTATATTATAGTCGAATATCCAAAGTTCCAAATGCAGATACTTTTTGGCAACATTCAAGAATTTTTGGTTATGATAGAGAAAAAAGCTTACTAAGGCTATTTATCCCTAATGATATTTATAAATTCTTTATTGAATTAAATTCAGCTAACAACTTGTTAATCAAACAGTCTCATGATAATGATCAGAAGAAAATACAGATTATTTACCCAAATAAAATTCAACCCACAAGAAAAAATGTATTGAATGATAAAAGCTTAAGATTAATTGCTGGTGGAAAAAATTATTTTTCAGACAATCCAGACCAAAAAAATCTTAATTATATTAATTCATTATTGGACAATCTTGATGATTATATTCAAGAAACTGAAGATTTATATCAAATTGACTCAGAATTTATGATTTCTATTTTAGAAGGATTAGGAACCTATAGCAAATGGGACTGGGATATTTCTAAATTTATTTCTTGTATAAATGCAATAAAGAGTAAACGACCAAGCCTTAAATACTACTTACTAATAAAAAAAGATCGTAAAATTTCTAAAGGAACTGGAACAATGCTATCACCAAATGATCGAAAGGTCGGTGATACTAAATCTAATGATATTATTCTTACTCTTTATGAAGTAACTGGTGATATTGAATCAAACTGGAATGGAAATCCATTCTGGTTACCTAATATTAAATTCCCCCAAAATATGATATTTTGGGATGTAAATTCTTAAAAAGTTAATTTTAGAAGTTCTTTAAATTTGTACTAAGAATTTTTTCTCTTAGTACAAATTATACTACAAAAAAGATTGATCTAATTTATTGTTTGCACTTGTTGATTACAATTTTTTTCTCCGCTTCTATTCTTTACTTCCGCATTATTGAGAAACAATTAAACTAAAGTTTTTCAGTTTTTATCCTGTAAGTTGCTTAGGTAAACTATGTTACTGAACAACTCTATCTAGTACTATGACAACACGTTCAGCGGGTAGTGATGATATATCAAATTTAATTCCTAGACATTTTTTGATACTTTCATTCACATATTCACTGCGATACAGATTGTCATTCATAAATCGAGCTTCCATTAATGATTGGCTTGAACCACTGCTTCCAATGACTGTGCAATACACTTAGGAATAACTCGCTTTGGGCGACATGGCAGATTTAAGCACATCAAACAGCGTACTCGATAAATCCTTTTGTGATTCCAACGATGACCTTGATCAGGAATACGACCAGAACATTTCCAAAAGTCAAATTGTGGAGATTGTTTCAAGACACCACTCAAGGAATCAATGACAGCAGCTTCTCGCTTACGCCAACTCGGACTTCCTCTATAGTAGCTGGCTTTGCTGAGCCCACTTAAACGACAAGCTTTTATGACTGACAATTCAAATGAAATTAGAGTATTTACACAATTTCGCCGATCTGCTATCACCATCCCTTTTTTGCAAATAGTTTTTTCATCGTATGGTTTTCCAGACTGAGTTCAGCAAACATTTTTTAAGTTTAGTATTTTCTTTTTTAACTCACGCATACGCTTGACACCAAATACGTCCATACCATCATATTTGTTTTTGCATATATGATAAACGATATTGCCAATATCATGTTTACGATAAATATCATCAACCCTGATTCCAGCACTAAATTCTTCCAATATACTTATAATTTAATTTTTATGCAGACCCTCCTTCTCGCATCTTAATAGAAAATCCTACTTATAGAGCTTTTCTTGAAGAATTATTATAATTAAAGTTCATTATATTTTTTTAATTCTACAAAAGATTTTGCTTGAAAGGGTACCAGCAAGAAACCAAGTAACCATCCAACACTCAAGGGCAAAATAGCAGCACATAAATATATAGCTAAAATTTGAATTAAATTTAATTCTTTGTAAAAACTCATTAATAAATACAAAAGACCTAATGCAATAGAGGCGTATATTAAAATCCAAATAGTTAAACAAGTATAAATAAAAGGCTTAACTACAAATTTCCGCAGAATATAACCATTACTAATAAGATCTTTTTTGATAAAAATAGGAAAAATAGTATGTCTAGATAAACGAAAAGCTCGTTTACGTTCCTTTCTACTCATACAATATCTAAGTAGATACAAATCCTCTAAACGGCTGTTATAAAATCGATTTAATAAAACTATTTCCTTTTGCTGATTAGTAATTATTGCATAAGGATGATCATCATTTACACCCTCAATCTGAACTTTAAAATTAGTTAGCAAGTCTATTGTTGCAATTTCCTCTTCGTAATCAATTTTTGGTGAAATCCACTTCATAATCCAGTTAATCACTCCCAATTTCTCTATCAGAGTAATGAAAGGTATCAATAAACCAATCACTGTTAAAATGAGTGCTATCCAGTGAATAATAGTAGTGTCTAAATGCAATGATTCTGCTAGTTGTATAAATTGATTTTGATTCATTTCTTAATTTCCACGTAATATTCCCAATCCGATCTTTTTTTTATTCTCACATAGATTAAATGAGATTAGCAACTAGATTTAAAATTTTGCTATACTATAGTAATAAAATTATGCCTCAACAACTATCTTTTCCATCTTCAACAGATTTTATTATTTTCTGGTTATTGTTTTCTATTACACAAATTCTTGCTCTATATGTATGATTGATAGTACCAAGAGTAATCACATACGGCTGATTTTTTTCAAAATTACTTAATGGAATCAAAACACAACTTTTTTCTGTAATTGGTAAATCGACATTATCAAAAGATTTTTCATAAATAGTTTTGTAGTCTTGAGTAAAGTTAATTTTAGCCAATTCAACTAAAAAACTGACCTTATTATCATTTTTCGACTCATTTGTATAAACGCATAAGTTCGTATCTTTGATCTTAGTGCTTAATTCTTCTGATTGCTTGTTACATGCAATAAGTGCAAAAACAATTATTAAGTTTATTATAAATTTATACATTTCAAGATCTCGGAAGCAGTTTTTTATCATGAGGATTCAATAAAAAACTTCTCAATATTTGTTCTACATAACCTTGCAATTTTAGGCTTACTTGATGATGTTGACGATTAGGGTTGACATGTTGTAAATACATTGAATCAAACCAAAACTCAATGATACGTCCTTGCTGTTCAAAGTTAAAATCCTGAAATTTCTTATTTTTATCTCGGCCTACTAGGTCAGTATCATATGCTTTTAACTCTCGATCTCCGGAATCGGCAGAATTAACTTGTGACGTATATCCTCCGTTACATAATTGTTTTATGGCAAGCCAGCCATTGGAAACTCCCATCTGATACTGCCAGATATGAGTCATTTCATGAATAAACCAGTGCCTATCAGCACCAGGTGCCTTACTATAATCCGGAGTATTTAAATACTCATCTTTAGGCAAATAAATTTCACCCGCAGGTGTCATAGCATTACCTGTTCGAGTGTGTATTAAACCTCCAAGATGTATCCAAACTTTGGAATAATCAATTGAGTCTTTAAATATAAGTTTCGACATCTCAATTTCGCCCGATGTCATTTTTCTTTTCGTATTAAGTTTTATAACAGTTGCATTTTTCTTCATATCTCCATCAATTTTTTTTAATTTTTCGAAATAATTAGATATAAGATTACTAGTCATGATTATGTTCCTTAGAGATAATTCTGATTTCTATTTCCTCAAACTGATCACTAGTAATCAATTGAGTAAATCCATCGTGATCACTCTTACCATGAATTACATTGCCATTTTGATGAATTTCATAACAGACATTAGCTAAAGGCTCATCTGTTAGCTCATCTTTCAATACAAAACGTTGACCATATGCCTTAATTGGTGAAATAGTTCCGCTACTTTTTATATCTCTTGAGTTACCAATTCCATTTGATAATACTGCAAGATCAGATATTTTTATGTATTTTGCTCCACATGTAGCTTTATCCCCCACAGCAACAATACTTTTACCCCCAACGAGCATAAATCCTTTATTTGAAGCAATAGCACGCGCTTCAATCTTACACTTTGGACAAAAATGAGGCATACCATCGAGATGGACGGCTTTTCCTTCCACTAAAAATGTATGATCACCAATTATAATTTGACCACCATGGTCCGTCATGCAACCAACTGTTATTAATGCTTTCATTTTTCAATATAAATTTATCTTCATGTTATGCAAGAAAATATTTAACTCACTTACAATATCTTCTATATTTTAAAAATTGATTTTTATCTATCTTTTTAAATATATCCATAAAATAATATATCGTCAAATTAAAAAAACAAATATCTCTACGATATAGGATTTTAAATTCATTTTATAGGCTAATTAAATACAGCAGTTATTTTTCCAGAATAAACATTTGATATGTCTTGTTTTTTCATATTAAGAAATCACTTTATATAAGTTCTAATGTAGCTACAACCACCAGTTATACTCAACGTTTAAAATTTGAAAAAACATCCAATTGACTAAACCCACCCTAAATTTTATCATTCCCCTGCTGGCCTACATCGCCAGTCGGTTTTGACAGACCGTTTCATACAGCGCATCAGGGTATAGTCTTCTGAGCTTTACCCTTATGTGTAAAAACCTTCTCGTCCCCCTTTGCGGTAGAACGGGAGGGGGACGCGTCCGCGCGTGCTGGTTCTGTATGTCCAGTCTGTCAACCCCTTTTCGTTCTACCACCATAATCAATTGACAGTGATTCGGTAGAACTTCTAATACATACAGGAGTAGTCACCATGGCTCACATCGCCCGTTTATTTCTTTGCTTATCGCATCCGTCCATTTTGTTTTTGTGCTTATCCAAACGCAGATCGCCCATACCTTCATGATCTTTTCTTAAATTCAGATCACGGCATGTTTACGTTTAATTTTTAATATTTGGAATGCTTTTCCATAGGTTCGCTTGCCCTAAAAAATTCTGGCGCCAAAAAAATCATTCCATCATAAAAAATAAGGATAACAATAGATGAAAGGCAAAATACTCGATTATTCCGTTCAAACCAATACCATCATTATTCGTACCGAAGACCAAAAGCATTATTCATTTTTAGGCGCTGTGTGGCGCGAGTGGATTGTCCCCATGCCGGGCATGCATGTGTCTTTTGAATTAGATGCGCAAGGCGAGGTAAGTGAGGTATTTATCGATGTACCCACCGACGAGCCACCTATTGCGCCAACAGACCATTCACACACGGCTTTGGCCAAGGCCAACGCATACGATATACGCGCTGCGCAGCATCAAAAAATTTTAGAAAAACAAGCCCGCTACCGCACCTTCGACTGGGTGTTAAAATGCATAAAGCACAGCTTCGATTTTAAAGGCCGTGCCCGCCGCCGCGAGTACTGGTCATTTATGGGGTGCTATGTCCTGCTCGGCTTAAGCCTGCTGGTGTGTTGCCATATATTTAACTTGGCAAATAGCCTGTTTTGGGGCGTTATGCTCACTATGCTCATACCTGCGCTTGCGGTGAGTGTGCGCCGCCTGCATGACATTCACCGCACGGGGTGGCTATTACTTATCAATTTGGTGCCCATCGTGGGTATTGTCATGGTGATTTTTTTCTTTACCCTTGAAGAAGGCGATACGCACAGCAACCGCTATGGCCCAGCCTCAAAGTAAAATGTGTATTTGGTGCTAGGCATTTAGGAAGTGAGCGGGTTGCATCACTTCCTTCACTGCGCTTACTTTGGCGCATTTTGGTCGGGTTCGTCTTGGGTTTCTGCATCATTTAAAAACTGTGCCGAATGCTTGGGTGCAATTAAGGGCGCCGTAGGCCGTGGGTGGGTATTGGTGTACTGCATGCCCACACTGGCATACATATCGTCGGCTGCAATTTCGGTTTCATAGCGCTCTTCATCGCGCTCACGAATTTCACGGGTAATCTGCCGAATCTCGCGCTCATCGATGCCCAGCTCTTTCAGCACGGCCCCGCCAAACACAATGGCAGACTCAAAAGTCTCGCGTAAAATATAATCGACATTTTGCTTAACCAAATACAGCGAATGCTCACGGTCGTAAGATCGAACCAGCAACTTGGCCAGCGGAAACTCATGCTGCACCAGATCGACAATTTGATTGGTCATCTCTTTCTGATTCACACACACCAAGATCGCTTCGGCATGCGCCGCTCCGGAGGCCTGTAAAATATCCAGCCGCGAGCCGTCGCCATAGTAAATTTTAAAACCGAATCTCTCGGCATTTTTAATCATGTCGATATCGGTATCGATAATGGTCACATCCACCCCGCGTGCCAGTAAAAGCTGACTGGTGACCTGCCCAAAGCGCCCGAAACCAATCAAGAGCACACTGCCGCAAAGGTCTTTAGCCACCTCAACCTCATCCAGTGAATGCTGGCTTTTCTCTTGGGTAAAGCGCTTGAGTAAAATGCCGAGCACTGGTGTAAATACCATCGAGAGCACCACAATGGCAGTCAGATTGGCTTTGGTGGTGGCATCAATCACCTGTGCACTGGCCGCCGCGGCAAACAGCACAAAGGCAAACTCGCCGCCTTGCGCCATTAGTACCCCACGATCAAGCGCCTCATGGTGCGAACTGCGGGTCATGCGTGCCACGATATAAATCATGAGGGTTTTTACCGCCATAAAAGCCAGCACTGCCGCCAAAATAAATGGCCAATTCTGCCTTACAACGGTCAGGTCGAGCGACATGCCCACCCCCAGAAAAAATAGCCCCAGTAGAATTCCCCGAAAGGGTTCGATATCGGCTTCAATCTGGTGCCGAAATGTCGACTCCGACAGCAACACACCCGCCAGAAATGCCCCCATAGCCATAGAAAGCCCACTCACCTGCATCAGTAATGCTGCACCCAGCACCACCAGCAGCGCGGCCGCGGTCATCACTTCGCGGGCTTTGGAGGCAGCCAGTAAACGAAACAGCGGATTGAGCAGCCAGTAGCCTGCGGCAATCAGGCCGGCAATGGCAAGTAACCCAATGCCGATACTTTCAAGGCGCGAGCTGGTGGTTTCAATCACGTGCGTAGGCGCCATAAAGGCCACCAAAGCCAGAAGCGGTACAATCAGTAAATCTTCAAACAGCAAAATCGAGACAATTTTTTGCCCTTTGGGCTGGTTCAGATCGCCACGGTCACCCAGAAGCTGCATCACAATGGCTGTAGAAGTCAGTACAAAGCCTGCCGCCGCAATAAAGGCAATTTGCCACTTCAGGCCAAACAGCATGGCGGTGCCGGTCAGCGCCAGCGCACAGGCCAAGATTTGCAAGGTGCCCAAACCAAAAATTTGACGGCGCAGCCCCCACAAATGCGAAGGTTGCATTTCAAGCCCGATAATAAACAGGTACATCACAATACCCAGCTCGGCAATGTGTAAAATAGAAGCCGGATCTTGAAAAAACGCCAGCCCAAATGGCCCGATCGCCAATCCCGCAATCAGATACCCCAGTACCGAGCCAAGACCAAGCCGCTTAAATATCGGCACCGCAATAACGGCTGCCGCCAGCAACACCACAGGCGCCAACAGACCAATCGAATGCGCTTCCTCGCTCATGCTGTTTTTCTCTTTTTTATGTTTCTTGGTTTGACTATAGGGCGAAATGCATGAATTCAAAAGCACAATTTTTTTCTATGCAAGCCAGTATGTGCTGCAATTGCACACAGTTTATGCAGATAACACCGCGCAATACTTGACCTTTGCTAAGCTTCCTGTAAAATTCAGCCTATTCAAAGATGCCGGCATAGCTCAGTTGGTAGAGCAACTGACTTGTAATCAGTAGGTCCACAGTTCGAATCCGTGTGCCGGCACCATCTTCCCTTCTGTTGTTCTTCTGTTTCTCTATTTTATTTTCTTCGCTTATTGCTTTTCTGCGGCAATTTCGACGTAACGAATTACGCCATCGTCATATAAATATCGACATAGCTTCGCGGTCATCTGTATTTTAAGTAGGTCGAGTGTGTGATCTGGTGTACCCTGCCGCTGTGTAATGTAGTCTGCAAATCCGTTTAAAACTGGCGTACTGATATCACGCAGTGATAACAATTTAAAGCCTTGCTGCTCGATGCTTTGCTCAAGGCGCTGCTGGTCGTGTAGCTGTCTTAAATCGACATCGGCCGCCCGAAGCAGATAATAATATTTCTGTTTTTGCCACATCGATAATTTATACCACTGCGCTGAAAGCATCAGGGTATGAAAGCCCAGCCGCCCGTGTGCGGCAAGTACGCGTTTGGTCGACGTTAAAAATGCCGCCAAAGGGCTGTGATAGGCAGCATCGATACATAAAGCCACATCGAAGGGCTGCGAAAAAACAGCCGGATCGAGCGCCAGAAAAGACCCTTGTAATACCTGATCGACTGCGGCCAGTTGGCTTTGCATCCGCTTTACCTGTGCGGGCTGTAATTCCACGCCCGTGACATGCTGAACATGATGCACGCTCAGCCAGTGCTGTAAGCTCGCGCCCTGACCACAGCCCAGATCGAGCAGACGGTCATGCGGCTTTAAGCTGACCGCAGCGGCCAGTTGATCGGCCAGTTGTGCACAGGCCGTTGGATAGTCTGCGGTCTCTTTCCAGTACCCCAGATTACTCCATGCCAGTGCGCGCGCATCGCCCAGCGCCGCCGCATTGATGGCATATTTATGCGGTAGGCGGCGTGTCAGGGCGTGCGGTAGCTTCATGGTTTACTCACCTAATAACCAGACTTAATAGCCCAGTTGCGGTGCCACTTCTACTTTAGGTTTAACCCCGACAAATGGCAGCGGCGCACCAAAAATTTCTGCAATATTCATGGCAGAGGTCACTGCCGATTCTAAAATCGGTAAGCCATCACACGACCACGAACCACAGTAAAACACTTTACGCTCTGGATCTTTATGGCGCTGTTGCAGCGCTTGGTTAAGCGCTACAGTTTGCGAATCGACTACAGCACGCGTCAGCTTTACCGACGAAATCACTTTTTTCGGGTCGATTGGGGTAACCGGGCGCCACGTTTGGAATACAGGAGATTTACCCACTAAACTTGGCTCGACGGCGTTCATCCATACAGTAAACTGTTGACGGGTAAACTTACGGTCCATCATGTAGCTCAGTACCGACCAGTCCTTACGCTTTGGTGGCATCACGGTGCTGTCGGTATGAATCACCAGATCGCCCTGCTCAAAACGGAATTGCTTTAACAGCGCCAAATCGTCTGCAAACTGTGTAGTATTTAAAAACACATCAATTTTATCGGTTGGTGTGGCCACCACCACACGATCAAAAAACTGCTGTTCGCCCTGATCATTTTCGACCAGTACTTTTTCGCCTTGCTGTTCAACCTTCACAATGGCAGAGCCACTACGGATGTCGATACCTTGAATCAAACGGTCGACAAATGCCGGCGTGCCGCCTTGCATACGCAGCAAGGCATCGCCATCGGTCAACTGGCGTAAAAAGGTCAAAAGTGGTTTTGCAGGCCAGTCGCCAATGGTTTTTGGGTTACAGGTACAGATGGTATATAGCACCGGCATCACGGCGCCGTGCCAAAACACTTCTTCGATATCGTTTTGGTTAATAAACTCGGCAAGGGTAATATCTTGATTTTTAGATTTAAAAAACTGGTTAATCGCGGTTTTTAGCTGCAACATGCCTTTGACCAGTCGCCAGCCATACTGCTTGATGCCCTTACGGTTATTAATGATTGGAAAATTTCCAATGCGGCTACGCGTTGTGGTCAGCCATGTTTCGGTTTTGTCTTCAAACAACCAGCTACATGCCATGTAGGTACGTACCGGAAACATGGTCATACCCAGATGCGTGGCCAAACTTAAAGTATTTTTCCATAAATACGGATTCATCACACGCAGTGGCGCATCGATGTTTCCACCCTCAAATTCAATACTATGGCTATCCATTCCTCGACCAGGAAGGGCTTCAAATATCGTGATTGCATGTCCTGCATCTTTTAAAATTCTTGCGGTCGCAAGGCCTGCCATGCCGCTACCTATAATTGCGATATCCAAAATGATGTTCCATTCGTGAGAATATTTCTTTTGATTATGACCGACAAAATCTTAAAACGCGGTATTAAAAACTACCAGATTTACGGGTTTTGTGTGGCGCGCTTTTGTCGATCTTCTGAGGTTTTTCATATACATATTGAAACATTTCACCAATAAAGTATTACACACATCAATTAGCAATTCAAAACTATGATTTATTTAAAAAGCTGATAAAAAAAATAAGATAAATTAACCATTTTTTTTGTAACGGCTCTTTCACAATCTTCTTTTTTAAGCTATGATGCTTTAAAAGTGAGAACCGCATCACATTAAACGAATGATGGTTCCGAACAATCACCGCGTGAAAAACTTTAAACAACAGCGTACAGCCCTTTATCAAAATTGATAAAGGGCTTTTTATTTACATCTGCTTCAACGTCCTGAATACAGCAAAATTTATGACCACCATTTGGCGTTGACCAAACTGATCAGACTGCTCTTGCCTTTGGGTTTTGTCGAACAATAAAAAAACCCGTTATGAATGGGCATAACGGGTTTTAAAGGATCAGGTATGAAACCTACTCAGAAACATCAATACATAGGTATTTCATTTCCAAATATTCCTCAATGCCGTGCTGGGAACCTTCACGACCTAAACCGGACTGTTTCACCCCACCAAATGGTGCCACTTCATTGGAAATAGCGCCGGTATTGACGCCAACCATTCCATACTCAAGTGCTTCGCCCACGCGCCACTGACGCGCTGCATTTTGGGTAAACACATACGCAGCCAGACCAAACTCGGTATCGTTGGCCATTTCAATGGCTTGCGCTTCGGTTTCAAAGCGGAATAACGCAGCCAGCGGGCCAAAGGTTTCTTCTTTAGCAAGACGCATGTCTTGGGTAACACCACTGAGTACCGTCGGCTCAAAGAAGGTGCCGCCCTGCGGCGCGAGTTTGCCACCGATTTCGACCTTAGCGCCCTTTTGGGTGGCATCGTCGATATGCGACTGCACTTTGGCTACGGCGCGCTCGTCGATCAGTGGCCCTTGCGTCACGCCATCTTCACGCCCATCGCCCACACGTAAGCCTGCCACAACTTGAGTCAGGCGTTCGGTCAACTGGTCATAAATACCCGCTTGAACGTAAATACGGTTGGCACAGACACAGGTTTGACCGCTGTTACGGAATTTGCTGGCCATAATGCCTGCAACCGCCTGCTCTAGATTGGCATCGTCAAAAATGATCACCGGCGCATTTCCGCCCAGCTCAAGCGAAAGTTTCTTGATGCTTGGTGCGCACTGCTGCATCAAGATACGGCCCACTGGCGTAGAACCTGTAAAGCTGAGCTTTCGTACCACATCGCTTTCACACAGGGTTTTGCCCACTTCAACTGCATCACCACTAATGTTGAGCAATACATCTTGTGGCAAGCCTGCTTTTAAAGCCAATACTTCGAGCGCATAGGCTGTCAGTGGTGTCAGATCTGCTGGTTTCACCAGCATTGAGCATCCGGCAGCAATGGCCGGCGCTGCTTTACGGGTGATCATGGCCGCCGGGAAGTTCCACGGTGTGATGGCCGCCGTAACACCAATGCCCTGCTTAATCACCAGTAAACGCTGATGCGCAACGGTTGGCGGTAAAATTTCACCATCAATGCGGCGCGCCTGCTCTGCAAACCAGCGAATAAACGAAGCAGCATAACCAATTTCACCACGCGCTTCTGCCAGTGGCTTGCCTTGCTCGGCAGTTAAAATCTGTGCCAGATCTTCCTTATGCTCAAGCATAAGGTGGTGCCACGCCCACAAAATGTCGGCGCGCTGCAAGGCGGTTTGGGTTTTCCATGCCGCTTGCGCTTTTTCCGAACGTTGAATTGCGGCTTCTACAGCGGCGCGGTCACTGGTTTTTACCCAAGCCAGTGATGCACCTGTCGCGGCATCTTTGACCTCAATTGCTGTGCCTGTTGCAGGTGCAGTAAACGAGATATCCGGATGTGCGAGTAAATACTGTAAACTTTCTTGAATCATGCTGTTTGTCCAACTGCTGTGCTGTGGGTTTCTGCATTCAACGCTAAAACACCTTGTTTCAAGATTTCAAGACCAGAACGAAACTGTTCAGTCGGAATGGTCAATGGATACAAGAAACGGATGACGTTGGCATACTTACCACAGGTGAGTAATAACAAGCCATGTTCCATGGCATAGGTTTGTACGGCTTTGGCCTGTTCCGCTGTTTCAAATTCTGCGGCAACCATTGAACCTAAAGCACGAATGTCAATAATCGCCTGATCGGTTGCTTGCTGAAGCTGCTCAAGTACGCTCACCAGCTCTGCACCGAGTACGTTGGCACGTTCGCACAGTTGCTCTTCTTCAATGGCATCAATCACAGCGTGTGCTGCTGCAACCGCAATTGGGTTACCTGCATAGGTTCCGCCCAAACCACCCGGGTTTGGTGCATCCATCACTTCTGCGCGGCCAACGACGCCTGAAATCGGGAAACCACCGCCCAAGCTCTTGGCCATGGTGATTAGGTCTGCTTTGGTTTCGTAATGATCCATCGCATAGATTTTACCAGTACGGGCAAAACCACTTTGTACTTCATCGGCAATCAGTAAAATACCGTGTTTGTCACAGAGTGCGCGCACGCGTTTTAAGAAATCGGCCGGTACAATATTAAAGCCGCCTTCGCCCTGCACTGGCTCAAGTACAATGGCTGCAACGTCGTGCGGTGCAATGTCTTCACTGAAAATGTTATCGATACTTTCCATTGCAGCATCGACACTGATACCACGTGATGCAACTGGGTAACGCGCATGGAACACACCGCCCGGCATTAAACCGAAATCGCGCTTGTAAGGTGCTGTTTTACCGGTCATGGCCATGGTCATGAATGAACGGCCGTGAAACGCATTACCAAAGGTAATGATGCCTTGGCGACCCGTGTATGAGCGTGCGATTTTAACTGCATTTTCAACCGCTTCTGCACCTGTGGTGAAAAATGCGGTTTTGGCAGGGCCTGCAATCGGTGCAAGTGCATTGATACGCTCTGCAAGCGATACATAGCTTTCGTATGGTGTAACCTGATAAGCAGTATGTGTGAATTTTTCAAGCTGTGCTTGAACGGCAGCAATCACTTTCGGATGACGATGCCCCGTATTTAACACCGCAATACCGCCTGCAAAATCGGTAAAGGCATTGCCTTGTGCATCCCAGATTGTGGCGTTTTCAGCCTTGTCTGCATACCACTGGCACATCACACCCACACCACGTGGAGTTGCTTGCTGTTTACGCTGATTAAGTGCAGAATGTTGAGTGTCCATCTATCTATCCTCTAGTATTATTCATTACAGCTTTGGTCACACATTCCCGCCATCTTTTACAGGATGCTTTACAATAGCTGCCTACCACTGTAATTTCGCGCGTCTTGCGTCAACTGACGAGAGCCATTTATCAACTCAGGGAGAGAGCCAATTGCGTAGTTTGCTGGGCGATCATTTATTACAACGTTTACAACAAGATGTAGATGGAAAACTTCATCAACGTTTATTTCGCTGTTTGCAAGGCGCGATTGTTGAAGGTGTTATACCCCCAAAAACGCGTTTGCCGGCTTCACGTGACCTCGCCAAAGAAATTCATGTTTCACGAAATACAGTGTTATCGGCCTACGAACAGCTTCAGGCTGAAGGCTATTTGGAGGCAAAAACCGGGCACGGCACATGGGTGGCCGAGCAGTTACCCGAAGCCTTTTTAAACACGCCAAACGGTAAACAGCGCGTGGGGCTGCGGAATCCGCCGCGCTCGTATCAATTGTCGCAGCGTGGTAGTCAACTGATTGGTTATGCGGGTGCCTCACCTTATCAATGGGGTGCATTTGTGCCCGGTGCGCCAGATGTGACCGAATTTCCACATCATATTTTTAGCCGTATTCAGGCGCGGTTAAGTCGCGAGCCAGATATTCATCACCTGATTTACAGTAATGCGGGCGGTTGCACCGAACTGCGTAGCGCCTTGGCCGATTATCTGCGCGTGGCGCGCTCGGTACAGTGTGATCCCGATCAGATCATTATTACCGAAGGTATTCATCAGGCAATTGATCTGGTGTCGCGTGCGCTGAGCGATATTGGCGATCCGGTCTGGATTGAAGATCCGGCCTATTGGGGCATGCGCAATACATTGCGCATCAATGGACTGAATATTCAACCCATGCCGGTCGATGCCGATGGCATTGTTCCCAAGCAGTATCCCGAACAGCCACCTAAACTGATTTTTGTTACGCCGTCACATCAGTATCCGCTGGGGTCGCATCTGAGTCTTGAGCGCCGCAAATCTTTGCTCAATTTGGCCAAGCGCTACGGTAGCTGGATTGTAGAAGACGATTACGACAGTGAATTTCGTTTTTCCGGGCAGCCTTACCCTTCTTTACAGGGCCTCGAAAGTGATGCGCCCGTAATCTATATGGGTACCTTTAGTAAAACCATTTACCCTGCCTTACGCATTGGCTATCTGGTGGTGCCAAAGCCACTGTTTTCATCTTTACGGATATTGGCTGCCGAGCTTTATCGCGGCGGGCATTTGCTTGAGCAAAAGGCATTGGCCGAGTTTATTCGGGAAGGCCACTACGAAGCACACATTCGCCGTATGCGGCTGTTGTACGGCAAACGGCGTGCTTATCTGGTCGATCTGATCAAGCGTTATTTAGGCCCAGAATTTTTGCATGAATACAACGACGATTCTGGTTTGCATTTGGTGCTTAAATTGCCCGACAATTGCGATGACGTTGCGGTGGCCTCGGCTGCACTCGAGCGGGGCATTAAGGTTCGGGCATTGTCGCAATATTATATGCATGCGCATGCCCATGCCGAACGTGGCTTACTCATGGGCTTTGCCTGTGTGAGTGAAAAAGATATGGTCATGGCCTTTGGGGTGTTGCTGCAGTGTTTGCGCGAAGCCAATATTCCAACCCGCTCATAACGGCAAGCCAGCAGAATTGACAGATAAAAAAAGAACCTCTTCAAGAGGTTCTTTTTTTGAGCCGGATGATTTAGCTGGCTGAGTTTTTATTTTCTTGAAGCATGTGTTGGCGAGCTTCCTTTCCCCAGTTAAATTTGTGAGTCAGTACGCCCAGCGCCACAATCACTAGGGCCAGTCCTGTGGTGTAAATCACCTCTTTAAAATATGTTCCTTCGATCAACATGGTCACAATCGCACCAATGATGATGAAAATGACCAGATAGGTTAACCATGGAAACAACCACATTTTAAAGTCGATGGCTTTGCCTTCGGCTTCGATTTTCTTACGCATGCGTAGCTGAGAAAATGCCACGGCAAGGTACACATACAATGCCACCGTGCCGGTTGCCAGCATAAGAACATCGTATACATTCATGCTTTCACTGGCTGTGAGGTACACCGCCACGATAGAGAAAATACTTGAGAAAATGACCCCAACCCATGGACTGCTGTTACGGTTGGTTTTTGAAAACGCTTTTGGTGCATCACCACGCTTAGACAATGAAAACATCATGCGTGAGCAGGTATAAAGTGCCGAGTTAAAGCAGCTACACACCGAAGTCAGCACCACAAAGTTCACAATATGACGCGCTTCTGGAATACCAAGCGCAGACAACGTCACGCTATAGGTTCCCCATGTTGGATCTTTTAACAATGGATTGTTGTGTGGAATCAAGCACACGGTAATAAACATCGAGCCGACATAAAACAGGATAATCCGCCACACAATCGAATTTGAGGCTTTACGGATTTCACGTGCCGGATTTTTTGATTCTGCGGCTGCAACGGTCACAATCTCGGCGCCCATATAGGCAAACATGACCCCAAGTAAAGCCGTGACTACCGATGAAAAGCCCCCGGGCATAAAGCCTTGTGCGGTTAAGTTGGTAATGCCTGCTACAGCAGGTTCACCCCACGGCCATAAATGCATAATAGCCAAGCTTCCCACGACCAAGAACAATACAATTGCAATAACTTTGATCAAGGCAAACCAGAATTCAAATTCACCGTAGTTTTTCACGTCTTGCAGATTGACCCAGACCAAGCCAATAATCACCATCAGCATGTAGCCCCAAATGGGGATAAACGGGAACCAGCTGTTGAGAATCTTACCGGCTACATAGGCTTCCCAACCCATGAGTAAAGTCCAGAAACACCAATACAGCCAGCCAATGGTAAAACCAGCCCAACGACCAATCGCACGATCGGCATAAGTAGAAAATGATCCGCTGTCTGGATTCATGACTGCCATTTCACCGAGCATTCGCATAATCAGTAAAACCAGCAATCCCCCAATGGCATAAGCTAAAATCGCTGCGGGGCCCGCAGAATAAATCACACTGCCCGAGCCAACAAATAAAGCGCCGCCAATCACGCCGGCAATTGAAATCATGGTGAGGTGACGCGACTTCAAGCCACTTTTAAGCCCTTCGGCTTGGCCTGATTCAGTCGCTGTTTTGAGCGCTGCCATAACTATTTTCCTTAATCCCTCAAAAGCAGAGGCCTGCAACATCGCCTTTGCAGTGCGCCTCTCCTTTTAACCTGTTGTTGACTGGGCCATGCCGGCTTTAACTGCCCTATATAAGGCCCAATCGAACGTTTCCGTATGCATACTTCTAATGAATCTAATGTGTCTTTTTGAGGGCCAATAAACGAGAGCCATTTGTCTATCGTAATTGGGGGCCAATCTTGCTTTTTTGCACCAAAATAGTGCTAAAAAACGATTCGGATCAGTGCGCTCCTAAACGCGCTCGGGTTAATTGGGTGTTTTGATTTATTATTTTTACTTATCACGCTTCGATATTTTCTTTAATTTAAATAAAAAATAGTGTGTTCGATACAGCTCAGATCATCATATTTTCTAAAAATATAAAAATTCAGGGATAAAAAAACCTCACGTAAGGTGAGGTTTTTAAGTCATGTATTTTAGAACGGTAAGTCGTCGTCTAGATCTGCTGGAGCAGGTTGCTGTGGGGCTTTAGGTGCATAACCGCCTCTCTTGATTAACTTCAGTATTACTGCCATAGCCACTGCCCTGAATGGGGTGGTGTATTTTGTGTTTTACCATTATGGAAATATTGAACGAGACTTATCCGCATAACGCTTAAGATGAACATATGAGAAATTTTTCAGAATGGATATATCACGTGAAAGATGAATGATTCAAAGTATATATTTTTGAGCATTCATATAATAAAAGATGATCTTTATTTATTATAAAAGACATTCAATACATATATGTTTTACTTTTAAATATTAAAAATATTACTTATATAGAGCTCAATTAAAAAACTTGAAAGTTACCGAAATTTTATTTAATTAAAAATAAAATAAATTCTATTGTATTAGATAAAATTGCCTTTGATCATACTCTATTAAGACTAATCAATATTAATCAAAGGTAAATTTTAAAAAATTACAACGACCTATAAAATTATTTTTTAAATAAAAAATTTTAAAAAATCACACTTATATTAAAATTAAATCAAAATTAGAACAAATAAAATACAAATAAATGTAAAATTTTTTACATATTTGTTACTTTTAAAATATAATACTTTTTTTAATTTTGAGAAGCACATGTGTAACTTTAATCAACTTCTAAATGAATTTTTCAAGTTCAAATTTTTACGTCCAGAAAGCAAAAACAATTATAGAAAGATAGTAAATTATTTTTGCAATTCTCATATTGATTTGGAGCCTGATTATATTACAACTGATAATATTCTTTACTGGAGAGAAGAAATGTTAAACAAAATCAAACCAGTAAGCTGGAACACCTATGTAAGACACCTAAAATCATTAATTAACTTTGGAATTAAAAAAAATATTCTAAAAAGGAAAGATAATCCTTTTGAAGGAATGAACATTAAGCATGACATTAAAAAAATAAAATGTTTCAGCTCTAATCAAATTTTTCTTATAGATGATTATATTTCAAACCTAAAATATAATGATAAAAATTATTTTGATCAGCCTAGATGGTTTTTCAACTCTTTAATCAATACTTTTAAATTTACTGGAATAAGAAAAAAACAACTATTAAATTTAAAAGTAAATAGCTTAAATATGCATGAAGGGCTTATTATGATTAATGGTGAATATAATAAAAACCATAACAGCCATATAATCCCTATACCTTCAAAATTAAAGCCTTGCTTGATAGATCTTCTAAAAAAACATGATACTTTAGGATATAATTCAGATGAGCAATTATTTAATATAAATAAATTCAACACAAGAAAAAATCAAAACAAAACAATGTCGAGCCATCAAATCGATGCAATTTTCAAAAGTTTATCGAAAGAATTAGGTTTTCAAGTAAGTTCTCACCGATTTAGACATACTTTAGCCACCAATATTTTAAAAAATTCTAATAATATATATTTGGCGCAAAAAATATTAGGTCATCAATCCATAAATACAACTATGCAATATATTGGTAATGATTTAGAGATATTGAGAACTGGTCTAGAAAATTTATAAAAATATTTTTAGACGATTGATATACAATCAATCGTCCTGAATACAATTATGATACTTATTTTACATTAGTCAATATTTATGTGACAAAAGAAAAAGTTCTAATTTATCCTAAGATTAAAAAAATTACTTAACAATAGTGAGTGCCTTTTTATAAATTTATTTAAATACAATAATATAACTTTTTGTTTATTTTAATTAAATATATCTAATCACTCTAAGATTTCAACAGAGACTATAAATTTAACTTTATTTTTTTAACTTTAATCTGCTTACTTTTTTAAAAATAAAATTAAATTAAACAATAAGTTAGATAAATAAATAAATTGAATGACGATTGATTGTATATCAATCGTCAAAATATAGTTTCAAAAAAAATACAAAATTTAAATTAGTGGGATGGATGGTGGGAAAATGAATAAGATATATAAAGTCATATGGAATAAAAGTCTAAGAGTATGGACTGTTGTTTCTGAATCAGCTAAAAGTAAATCGAAAAGATCCTCAACGAAATTGCATCAAGTAGGCTCAATTGCCTTAGTTGGTGGAATGGTTACATTTTCACCTTATCTGTATGCTGCTGGGGGTATAGGTGGTGGCAATGCGGGAGGTACAAATACAACAGCTATTTCTAATACGTGTACGAACTCATCAGTTGCCACATCATCAGGCACAAACAGCTTAGCAATCATGTGTGGAGCGAATGCTGGTGGAGGTGCCAGTGAGGAATCAAATGCGATTGCTATAGGTACAAACGCTCAAGCATGGGCATATTCGATTGCTTTAGGAACAGGAGCTAACGCTGATCAAAATTCAGGAACAAATAATACAGGAAGTATAGCTATTGGAACTAATGCTACTACAACCAATGATTCAATTTCTGGTATTGCGATTGGTAATACTTCTCGAGCATCGGCACAGAATTCTTTAGCTTTAGGTTCAAATACTAATTCTAGTGCTAATGATGCAACCGCAGTGGGTAGTGGAAGTAAGGCGAGCTCGATATCTGCAACTGCTGTAGGTAGTAATTCAAACGCATCTGCTGCATCTACTATAGCATTAGGTTCTGGCGCAAACTCTACAGGAACTTCTGCAACAGCCATTGGTGATACAGCAAAAGCATCTTCTGCAAATACAATTGCTTTTGGAACATCGGCTTCGGTTGATGCTAATTCTATACAGTCAATTGCACAAGGTAATGGAGCTGGAGTAACTTATGCTGAAAGTGGTTTAGCCATTGGAAATAATGCGAAAATTAATGGTACCAATAATAAAACCTCAGGTGGTGCAATAGCCATAGGAAATAGCACATCTGTTGGAGCAGGTGCCACAAATGCGATTGCTCAAGGAACGAATGCTATTGCAAATTCTTTAAGTGCGACAGCAATTGGTTTTAATACATCTGTAGATTCAAACTCTGCACAATCTACAGCACAAGGTAATGGTACATCAATTAGCTATGCACAGAATGCATTAGCTATAGGAAATAATGCAAAAATTAATGGTACTTCTAATAATCAGTCTACAGCTGCAATTGTTCTTGGAAATGCTGCTACAGTTTCGGAGAGTTCTGCACAGTCAATTGCACAAGGTAATGGTAGTACAGTTTCATATGCACAAAATGCATTAGCTATAGGAAATAATGCAAAAATTAATGGTACCAATAATAAAAACTCAGGTGGCGCAATAGCCATAGGAAATAACACATCTGTTGGAGCAGGTGCCACAGATGCGATTGCTCAAGGAACTAGCGCGGCTGCAAATGGAATAAGTGCAATTTCTTTAGGAAACTCAACTGTTGCATCTGCAAGTAAAGCAATCGCAATTGGTGATAGTTCTCAAGCTTCAAGTGCTGAGTCAGTTGCAATCGGCTCTGCTGCCGTGGCAAAAGGTGGTAAAGCCGTCTCAATTGGTGCTGGAAATACCGCAAATGGTGATGGTGCAGTCGCTATTGGAGATCCGAATAGTGCAACAGGCGCAGGAGCTATTGCTACAGGTAAAGATAATACAGCAAATGGTGATGGTGCCGTTGCTATGGGGAATACCAATACAGCAACTGGGCAAGGTTCTGTTGCAATTGGCTATACAAGTAAAGTAGATGCCACAGGTGGAGTTGCATTAGGTAATAATGCACATAGTGTGGCCAGCAATGGCTTAGCTTTAGGCTCTAACTCTACTGCAAATAACGCAAATGACGTTGCGTTGGGAGCTGGTTCAAGTACAGCTAACGCGGTTGCCACAACAAGCGGAACCATAGCTGGAACAACTTATAACTATTCAGGAACAACTCCATCTAGCACCGTTTCTGTAGGAAGTTCAGGTAATGAGCGTACCTTAACGAACTTAGCTGCTGGGCGTGTAAGTGCTTCAAGCACTGATGCAATTAATGGAAGCCAACTTTATTCAACAAATCAAGCTGTCGAAACTGTAAATACCAATGTAAATAAAGGTTTATCTTTTGCAGCAGATTCAGGAACAACTGTAAATAAAAAGCTTGGAGAAACCCTACCTATCAATGGTGATAACAATATCACTACTGCAACAACGACAAATGGCATACAAGTAAAATTAAATCCTAATCTAAATGTAACCAGCCTTACTGCTGGTAATAGTCTTTTAAATACCAATGGCCTTACCATCACAAATGGTCCAAGCGTTTTAGCTACAGGTATAAATGCAGGAAACCAAAAAATTACGAATGTAGCACCAGCCACATCTAATAATGATGCAGTAAATTTAAGTCAATTAAATACATCATCTGCAGCGGCAAAAACAGAAGTTGCAGCCGGAACCAATGTTGGCAGTGTGGTGAAATCAACTGGTGCAAATAATCAGGATATTTATACTGTAAATGCAAACGGCACAACTGCATCGGCAGGCTCAAATGCCCTAACCGTCACCAAAGGTGCAACCGATAGCAACAACGTGACAGACTATGCTGTGGATTTAAGTCAAGCCACCAAAGACAGCTTAACCAATGCAAATAGCGCCTTACAAACGGTACAAACTCAGATTGATGGAACGAATGTCAAATCGATCACCAAAAGCGATAACACTGCTAACTTTGTTACTGGTAAGAACATTAAACTGACAAATAGTCAGGGCGGCATTCAAGTGGCAACTGCCGATGATGTAACTTTTACTAGCGTCAACACCAGTACCCTTAATACGAACACTCTCAACTCTAATACCATTAACTCTAGTACCGTTAATACTGGCAACGTTAACACGACAAATCTCACCAGTAGTGGTACAACCAGACTTGGTGACAGTTTCGTGGTGAATAACGCGGGTGCAACTTACACCGGTCCGATTACCAACGGCAATAACATCACCAATAAAAGCTATGTGGATGCTCAAGCTGCAGCGGCAAAAACAGAAGTTGCAGCCGGAACCAATGTTGGCAGTGTGGTGAAATCAACTGGTGCAAATAATCAGGATATTTATACTGTAAATGCAAACGGCACAACTGCATCGGCAGGCTCAAATGCCCTAACCGTCACCAAAGGTGCAACCGATAGCAACAACGTGACAGACTATGCTGTGGATTTAAGTCAAGCCACCAAAGACAGCTTAACCAATGCAAATAGCGCCTTACAAACGGTGCAAACTCAGATTGATGGCACGAATGTTAAGAGCATCAATAAAACCAACAACACCGCAAACTTCGTTACTGGTCAGAATATTAAATTATCGGATGATGGCCAAGGCGGGATCAAAGTTGCGACTGCTGATGATGTGATCTTCACGAATGTAAATGCCACCAATGTAAATACCACCAATCTCACCAGCACTGGTGAAACCAAACTTGGTGACAGTTTCGTGGTGAATAACGCGGGTGCAACTTACACCGGTCCGATTACCAACGGCAATAACATCACCAATAAAAGCTATGTGGATGCTCAAGCTGCAGCGGCAAAAACAGAAGTTGCA